>Ga0182007_10000010_pt1 | contig 286070 bp, 228 predicted proteins | sample Sormic07211113_1_FD_123023 | JGI IMG/M metagenome (GOLD analysis project Ga0182007, IMG submission 123023) | Rhizosphere microbial communities from Sorghum bicolor, Mead, Nebraska, USA - 072115-113_1 MetaG | ecosystem: Host-associated > Plants > Roots > Rhizosphere | place: USA: Nebraska...
AACAGGCATTGGCTTTACCTTTTAGGTAACCAAAAGGTAAAGAATAGGTAAGCCTGGGGTAACCCTGGGGTTAACTTGGTAGCAAGAAAGGGTAAACAACAGGTAAAGAAGGGGTAATCAGAAACAGTCCTTTTCGCTGGCTTTCCAGCTGGGCAGTCAAATCTTTTAGGTAAAACCGATTGCTACCAGATGGTTTTACAGCTTAAAAAAGAAAGCCATTAAAAAAAATTAAATATTACGTAACGTCCTCTGCCGGACTAAAAATTACCTGAGCTACAGCCTGTAAGAGCGCACATTCAAAAAGAAACAGACCGTAAAAGTCTCTGATGAATATTTCTCCACTTTGCTTCACTTCATAAAAAAACTAATATACTTTCTTGAAATTAAAGGTTTTGACGGTGAACTGCCTAAGCACATTTCGGCACGATCTAAATCAAAAATAAACGTAAAAAAGACGCTTATAAAAGACTGCTTTTTCTTATTTAGCTTAACACCTTGTAATAAAACAGGAAAACGAAGAATTTACCCCCTAATTTAGATTAGATTACCCCTCACTACAAGCACATTTTTTATGGTTAATTTGTTTCAACCAAGTATAAAAATCTGGTGAACTACCAGAAGTATCTTTTACAATTCTTTTAATCGTTACCGCTGTTTAGGCAGCAGCAGTAAGGAACGGGCATGTGATTACAGGATAAACCAAAAGCCTTATAAACCAGACCGCTTAAAAAAAATGAACCTTTTTAAAACAAGGTGATTACTATAGTTTATTGATCATAAAAAGAGGGACTCACCTCAAACGAGTAGCATATGCCCTCTTTAAAATAACCAAACGAACATGTTCATATGCCTGTTCATTCATTCTTACCTAATTTTATGAAAACAAAATCATTTACTTTATCCTCAGCCAGCATATTGATGCTCGGATTTGTTTTATTTTTTGGCAGTTGCAGAAAAAACGATCTTCCGGATCCAGACAGCACGGATAAGCTTTCTGTGAAAGCAAAACTGGGTGCAATACCGCCAAATGAAACCCCATTGTCTGTAACCAACGGCACCTTTTATATCGTGAACCGAAAAAGCGGAAAAGTACTGGATGTTGGTGGTTTTCAGACCGCTGACGGCTCGAATGTTTCTCAATATGGCGGTACAGGCGGAACAAATCAAAAATGGAACCTGACCCTGCTTTCGGGTGGTTACTATTCGATTATTGGGGTGCATAGCGCCAAAGGACTTCAGGTAGACCAGGCGGGAACAGCTGATGGGGATAATGTGAATATATCTACCTATTCGGGCGCTACAAACCAGCAATGGCAATTCACCTCATTGGGCAACGGATATTACCGTATCGTTAACCGAAACAGTGGTAAGGACCTCGATGTTGCCAACCAGTCAATCGCTGATGGCGCCAATGTTGCGCAATGGACTTACTCGGGCGGAGAAAACCAACAGTGGTCTTTGTTAACGGTCAATGCAGGCGGTCAACTAAATTGGGTGCTTAACAGTACAGGCGTACCGGCTGATGTAGTCGCCCGAATTACCACCGCTATGAATGATGCCTGTGCAAGATATAACGCTGGCGCCAATTGGCCCGCCCGCACACTAACCGTGCAATACAACACGGGTGTGCCCACAGCCGATGGCAGTACAAACGGGAACATACGTTTTGGTGCAAATACCAGTTACCAGAATGTTCGTACGGCAATGCACGAAATTGCACACACCTATGGTGTAGGCCTAAGCACCGGATGGACATCGAATACTGGTACGGGCGACTTTTTGGGCGCAAACACAGTAGCACTTATCAAAATTTTTGATGGCACGAGTGGCGTGATACACACCGGAGGCGGGCATTTTTGGCCTTACGGTTTAAACTATGACAATGAATGGAGTGAAACAAATGCCTTTAGACATGTAAAATTGGTTTTTGCAATGCGATCAGACGGGATGTAGGGCAGTGCAGAGCTGCTGTTAATATTGAATTGAAGAGGGTGTATCATAAAAGCGATTTCACCTCAGATGCTGTCATGTTGAGCCTGTCGAAACACCTTAAAGCGTATTTAAACAAGTCCTTCGACAGGCTACCATTGACAGATTCAAAAGAAAGGTCGTCATTGCTAGGAGGAACGAGAGCCTGCCCCGACTTTTTCCGGGAAGCAATCTTTCATGCTAGTGATCCTTGTCATAAAGATTGCTTTCCCGAGGTCGGGACAAGCCGTCGGCTGAAAAAGCCTTCTTGCAATGACGATAATCTGAGAGGATTTAATCTTTTAAATTCTCCTGATTTCGTTAATATGACTCGGTTCACATCAATTGGGATGATAAAAAAGATTTGTTCTGTCTTTAATTTAAAGGTCCTTAATCTTTATTGGACTTCCTTTTTTCATATTTTCATTTTGGTTTTTGATTCTTAACCGATTTTAATTGTAATTAACATTAAAAACCTGCAATCGGAATTAACGAATGAATTTCCATTCATCAAACAAAAAACCTGCTCCATTAAACACAAAATAGATATTCGTTATTCCTTTATCTATTTTCAGGTCTGTTTTCTTTGAAAGCGTAGTCCATTCCTTTTCATCACATACCAGGGAAACAAGAGGCGTACCTTTAAGATTATTTACATAAACATCAATTTTACCTTTTCCTTTCATCCTGGCTTCGAATTTGGTCGGAATCTGTTTGCTAAAATCAGCTCCCCGTACCATGATACATTGTTGATCTGCTTTTCCTTTGGCAACCATATTGCCGGGATTACCAACAGCCTCGAACTGGACTTGCCCCGATGTGCCTGCAGTAGTTTCTGCCTGCTGAAGAACGAATGGATTTAACGGGTTAATTTGTGCCGTACCTTTAAAAGTTGCTTTGCCCATGTGGAAATTCACATTCTTTTCATCCACCTGCATTTCTTCGATACCCACATTACGAAAACCGCCTTTGGTGCCAAAATAATCCTGTAAATACATGGCATGGTAAGCAATATAATATTTCCCCTTAAACTTGAACAGGTGAGTATGATTGTTTGTCCAAGGGCCTACATTATCATCGCCAGTATTTTTAAAATAATTATCGCGATACTTCCAGCTATCCGGACTTAATGGTGTTTTACTGGTCATATAAGACATGTTGCATTTGGTTGGTTTGTCGATATTGCTATAAGGCCATTCCGTGCGTTCTTCCCAGTTTGTATTATAGGTATAAACCCAGGTCCCGTTGATAAAGTTAAGGTCGCTTGCCTCAAAAAAATAAGGAGCAGGTATTTTAGCGACATCGCTGGCCAAACTGACCATATCTGCTCCTAATTTGACGATTCTAGCATTATCTGGCATATATTTCGTTTTAGGTGATCCGCCTCCAAAAGTAAGCCAGCCTATACCCTGGTCATCAATCACAACTCCGGGATCGAATGGCGCATCAACATCCACACCGGCAACAGAACGGTCTATTATATTCTTTCCCAATGGGTCTTTCCATGGGCCAACCGGAGAGGTGGAAGTAAGCATGGCTGTGCCAATGCCACTATTGGAGTAATACAAATAGAAGTGCGTCTTGCCATCTTCCTCAATCCTTGATGTAATAGAAGGTGCCCAGGAATTCTGACTCCATGGTGCCAGTTCGGCAGTATTGATAAGACCATGATATGTCCAGTTAACCATATCATCGGTAGACATCATAACCAGTGTACGGATACGCTCGTATGAATTTTTCCCATCCTTTCCTACATGCTCATACTGTTGATGATCATTAGTGGCGTACACATAAATTCTTCCATTATATTCTACAGCTGTCGGATCGGCCGTAAACATGAAATCTAATAAAGGATTGGCATTATTGGAGGTAAGTTTGGGCGAAACATTTGCGAATTTTTCTACTAAATTTTCACTAACTACTTTCGATTTATCTACTTTAGTCTGCGCTTCCACATCCTTTTGACATCCCAAAAAAGAGATCGCAAAAACCGTACTTAACAATATTTTTTTTCTAAACATATTTTTTTATTTTATCTAACGAATACTCGCTCGCTAAGGGTTAATTTCAATTGCTACGATGCCGAAAAGATAATTTACGGTTCTCATACAGGGATATAATTGGTTTCTATTAAAAAAATCGATCAACAAAGGGATACTTGCTACAATTTCCTTAACCAGATATTGCGATAGCTGATCGGTTCACTTTTATCTCCATGACTCTGTAATTTAATTGGTGAGGCGCCATGTTTTCTGTAGGTTGGCTGGCCAATATAAGGTGTGTCTCCTTTGAGTATGGTCGCATTCTGCACGAGAATGCCATTGTAAAAAACTGTTGCTACAGCCGGTGACCTTAAAGAACCGTCTTCGTTAAAACGGGGAGCCGTCCAGGCGATATCATAGGTTTGCCACTCTCCTGGTTTTAAACAGGCATTTACCATGGGTGGCGATTGTTTGTAGAGACTGCCAGCCTGCCCGTTTACGTAGGTTTTATTGTCGTAATTGTCCAGCACCTGCAACTCATATCCGCCGGCACCCCAGGGAAGAGCAGCCAGAAATATACCGCTGTTACCTCTGCCCTGGCCACTTCCTGTTATATTTTCTGGAATCCTGTATTCAATGTGGAGCTGAAAATCCATAAACTTCTCTTTTGTCTGGAGATCGCCCACAGCCTTATCTACTGTCATGATCCCATCAGCTAACTTCCATTTTTTTGCTGAAGCAGCATCGCCGGAGTTTACCCACTGATCCAGATCTTTCCCGTCAAAAAGAACTATGGCATCTGAAGGCGCTCCTCCATACACTTTAGCCGGACTTACCTTTGCAGGTACCGGGGTCCATACTTCCGTATCTTCTGGCTTAGCCGATTGCTGCGCCTGAACGAGCAGTGCATTTGTTACGAGTATCCCAGCAATTAATATTGATCGTTTCATATTATTGATTGATTTTCTTTAGCTATTGATGTATTATTTATTTAATGATTTGATCCAGGTCGCAATTTTTTTCACCTCATCTTTTGGAACATTGGTCATTGGCGGCATCGGCGTAGAATAACCCGGCCAATGCTCTGGTTTAGGTGTATAAATCAGGCTTATTAGTTCCTCGACCGCATACTTTTTGGTGGAAATCTCTTTAAAAGAGGGGCCAACTTGTCGTTTATCCGTGTTGTGGCAGGCCAGACAAGTATTTTTAGTTAGCAGCCCTTTCACCTGCTCATAAGTTGGAATTTTCACTACTGATGTTTTCCCATCTGATGAAGACTTTTTGCTTTGTGCCAAAGGCAGCGTTTTAGTTGAGGACGAATTTTTGGTACTTACTTCTGCAAGGCTAAGCGCTTTCCCTTCCGGAATATTATTTAAAGTATAATATGCTGTTGGATGTACCAGACTATAGTAGTTCTCTTGTGATCGAATACCATCCAAAGTAATGTTGTGAATATATCCTTTGCGCAGGCCGGCTACAATAATCCGGGCAGTGAGGCCATCAGCTGAAACGCGAACGCCCTTTACATTGCATTTTTGGCTATTTACAGGCGGACTTCCATATACACTATGGTATTTATAAATAAAGCTTTCCACTGAATAAGAAGCAAGATCTAAGGCGTATTTTTTATCAACAGGTTTGGTGAACGCTATTTCAAACCCATCAGGCATGGCTTTGATGCTGCGCATTTCAAAAGGGATTTTATTGTTCCAGACCAGTCGCTGGATCCCTTCTGTGGCCTCACCGGCCGAACCCCATCCCCTGTTGGTTTCACCGGCGAACAATGATCCATCCTTCCCCCAGGCCAGACGCACAATACCCGACTGAAATCCACTTCTGAAAGGCCATGCGGCCCCCTGATATTCTCCGTTTATCTTTTCCATGAACACACGGCTAACCATACTCTGTCCCTGATCAGCCACCAGAAGCTGGCCAGCAAAAGGGCCAAAAGAGCCTTGAGGAATTTTTACTATCTCAGAATTTGAAATACCCAGAATTCCGTGAGGCAGCCACACCGCAGGTATTTGCAGTTCAGGAAAGTTCTTCTTCATATCCATCTCGGTTACCACTTTTGCGTTCACATCGTTCTCTGGCTTTACACTGTTTCCCTTGCGGTCGTAAATCATCTTTGTCTCATTCTTAGCAAAGAACTGTTCTGTGGTCAGTTTTATTGGAGACTGTGGCAACTTAGCCCACACCAGGCTGGCCGGATGCCCCATAAATGCGCCTTTTTTCACTTGCATGATACTTCCAGAGCCAACCCAATCGCCTTGATTATCGGTATAAAAAAGCTGATCATCAATCATACTAATTCCGCAAGGCGAGCGCATACCCGCAGCCCAGGGCTCTACTCTTCCATCTTCAAAAATATGGAGTGCCCAGCCCCTCCATGGAACCATACTTGTGGGGTTCCACCAGGTTGGCGGAAATCCAAGATTCAGGGTTACAAAAAAAGATCCATCGGCAGCTAACTTAGGGCCAAAACTGTACTCATGGTAATTTCCAGACAATGGCCAAGCGTATATGGTTTCAAAATCATCGGCCACTCCATCGTTGTCTGTATCTGTCATTTTAGTGAGTTCACCCCGTTGAACACAATAAAATGATCCATTTTTATAGGCAAGTCCCAGTACTTCATGAAGGCCCGAAGCAAACTTTTGAAATGTTGGTTTCAATGAAGAAGGGTTTTTCACAATGAAAACATCCCCCCTCCTGGTAGTTACACCCAGATCGCCGTTAGGCAAGGTACAAAGCCCGCCTACTTCGAGGATTGCTCCTTCGGGAGCGGGTACTTTCATGATTTTAAAATAATCTTCTTCCTTTGGCGATTCTGCCTGAGCAAAGCAGCTTATTGACACCAACATAAATGTCATTGTCAACAGGCACAAAATACCGTTTTTATAATAATTGAAATAAATACTCATCTGGCTATTGGTTAAAAAGAATGGTGTAAATGATCTTACCTTGGAATGGAACCAAGAGTTCCTGAGTTCCCTGTATGGTTCTAATGACAGGTTTCAATGCGGCTTCATCTGCAACAGAAATGGAATAAGCTTTATCTGCAATAACATATTTACCATTCCCCTTTGGTTCGATTCTGCCTCCCCTGGCGAGACACAGGTATAAATCATTGGCACTTCCTTCTGGCTCAATTTCGCGTCGAATCCCCTGGCCACCATCAATCACCTTGGTCGCATCTTTAACACTCAATCCATAGGTGCGGTATTTAAACACTGGCAAACCTGATGCATCAAGTGTATAACCCTTCGGTTTGAAGCCTGACCCGGTTGTGTCTTTCTTGAACTCACTTTGGAGTGTTGCCAACTGCTGAATCTGGGGTATCGCATCGCCGATCTGGATTGCCTTTCCAAGTGGCCGCGAAGAACCATCGCCCCTATCATGCCACATTGGTGTCGCATCCAGAAATCCTCCTTTCCACAATAGTACCAATTGGCCATTGTCCGCGTCGTAGGTATAATGCACTTGCAACGGACTGCCTATGCTAATGGCATGCGTAACCCGTTTACCACCATCAAGATCAATAAAGCTCCTGAGCAGGATATTGCGTTCTGCCTTAATGATTATGGGTTCAACTTTGGTCTCCTGAGCAATAGCCGGCCTGCCCGTCAAACAAAAGGCCGATGCACAGGCAATGAAAAAATAAGAATATAAATTCATGCTTATCTGTATAATATTGGTTAATTAAGTGTGTTGGTTTCGCATTATTTTTAAAATTGGGCTACTGACCGGTTCATAACTTATCAATAGCGTACACCATAAAACGATGCACCTATACCATTACCGGAAAATTTTAGCCTTTTGTGTGGATGCTACCCTTACTCCCTTTGCATTTCTCATAATTAAATAAGAGGCCTGAATAAGCTTCTTCTGGATAATTGGTTATTAGCATCAAAATTAGGTCAGAGATACCATTTAGAATAGATCAGATCTTTCAATTTCCGCTAAAAATGTTTCAAAAGCTTTATAACGGCAGCTGAAAACCTTATTTACTAAATAATAGCATTTGAATTGGAAATATTTGTATCCGATTTTTTTCCTGATCCGTAAAACTGGTAAGCATTAGTAGAGGAACTTTTCATTGCATACCAGACAGGTGCAGGCTTACAAAACAACGTGAAGTTGTAAAAAAACACTTAGCAGAATGTAATGCTGATAGGCAGCATTAGACAGCCATTGGGTATAGGTAGAACGGCGGTTTTTCTGGCTTCTGATAATGTTTCTTTGATGATTGGTACTGGGTTGGTTGTGGTTTGATCGATTTTTCGTCAGCTAAATAATTGACCCTACGCTGGTGCAAGTCCAAAAGCTCGTCATCCGATAGCTATCGGATGACGAGCGGTTTTATTTGATTTTACAGTTCAAATACGGTAAAGGAATAAGGTTTTAGTTCGAAAGATTTAAGATCCGAAAAATCCATAGCTGTTTTTATAGGTTGGATTTTGTAGTCACCGGGAAGACCTGCTATTTCTTTTTTAATTACCCCTTTACTGATTGGATTTAGCTTGGACAGATCAATATTAGTCTTGATTGCTACTGGAAGCATATTTACAATTTTGATGAATAATTTCCCTGATTCTTTGTCGCGGGTAATGGAGTATGCCACCCGCTTAATTGCATCTTCTCTCTTCACTGAAAAATCAACCCGTGCAGGAATAAACTCATCTCCTACGTTTTGACCGTAAAGCTGTTGCACATAATATCCAATGGTGGGCTTAACTTCCGTATTATTAAAGTAGATCAGATCAGGATTCCACTGCGTATGTTTTTCCTTTGCCAACAGCGGCGCATAAGAGGCCATAGATACCACATCCCCATTGCGCTCCAGGGAGGTGAGATACAAGGCTTCAGCTAAAGCAGTTTCCAGGTTTGTCCTGTTTCCCCCTGGGAGGCTTGCCGCATACTCCCCCAGATAAACCTTTGATTTACTGCGGTCATATTTATCATAAAAATCCTGATTGTTTATAAACCAGCCTGGTGGACGATAATAATGTTCATCTATCATGTCAACCTTCATTTCGTTGGCAAAGGCCCAACCTTCCTCATAATCTGTTCCTTCAAAAAATGGCCCTGAAGTTCCAATAATGGTTATTTCAGGGTGTGCTTTTTTAAGTGCTTTATAGATCATGGCGAAATGCTCGCGAAAGACGTCTGTTATCTGGTCTTCGTTGCCGATACCGATATACTTTAAATTAAATGGTTTCGGATGTCCTGCTGCTGCACGTTCCTTCCCCCATTTTGTATTGGCGGCTCCGTTACAGTATTCAACCAGATCGATAATATCCTGAATATATGCAGGCATATCTGCCATCGGGATTCCGCCCTGCTGCCCGCCCCCATTGGCTCCTGAGTTTTGGCAAGGCACTCCAGCGGCAATAACAGGTACCGGCGTTGCGCCGATATCTTCACAAAACTGAAGGTACTCAAAATATCCCAGCCCCATACTCTGGTGATAGCCCCACAAATTACGGTCGGGAACCCGGGCCTGTAAGGCGCCGATTGTATTTTTCCATCTGTAAATGTTATGGATCCCATCTCCATGGGCCACGCACCCACCAGGAAAACGTACAAAACGCGGCTTTATCGCTGCAATTGTATCTGCAAGATCTTTTCTAAGGCCATTTCGGCGATTTTTGAAGGTGTTTTGGGGAAATAGTGAAATCATGTCAAGATCAATACGGCCATTTTGTAATGGCCACAATTGCAAGCTAACATCTGATGCTGAAACCGATGATTTTAGCGTTGTTTTGATTTCCTTCCAGGACTTTGAACTGCAACTGATCAATGCTTTAGATAGCAAGCCATATTTTTCACTAACAAGCCTCACTTCAAACGACTTCTTTCCTTCTGCAACCCGGACAAAACTGGAGAACAGGTAATTTTCCCCTTTTTTGACCGCAATTCCATCATAACCAGCATTCGATAATGAACTACCATCGACCGTTAAATTTAGTGCCGCATAATGTGGGTTATTGGGGTGTAGTGGCTGCTCTGTTCGAATTGCAAAATCCCCTTCTTTACCCTTGAATGTCCAGGAATGATTGCTGTTCCATTTTGTATCATGGTTTTCTTTATCAGATGGCTGATATTCGAAGTCACGATTTTGAATCAGTTCGCCATAAAGTCCCCCATCTGCTGCATAGTTGATGTCTTCAAAGAATATCCCTGTTAACAGCTTGCTTATTGCTTTAGCTTTTTCAGGCGCTGCCGAAATATGCAGCTCTGGCTTTGTTAAGTTTGCAAAACGCACTGGATCATCTTTGGTTGTCTCCGCATCTTGTTGCGCCTTGAAACTCCTAAGCTCTGCAGCTTTATTCAACTCTTCAACCACCGCCCATTTAACGCGGTGCAACTGTCCGCTTACCGTATTGTTTTGAATCGTAATGGTGATGGTATTGCTTTTATAGGCAGAGAGCGGTACCTCTTTTGCCGTACTATAGGTCTTGAAGTCTTTTGTTTCTGTCTGAAAATAGGCGCCCTCGCTATCCGTATATACAATCTGATAAATGTCCGGATCTTTATGGTAACTAATCACCGGACGAAGGATATTCTTACCTTTTTCAAAAAAGGGATAAGCTTGCGGCCCCCAGTCAATCAGATTTTTTGTTTGAGCATGAGCAAATTGCTTTACCCGGTCATTTAAGCTCCAAACGCATTGCCAAACTCCCCCGCGCCCCAGAATCACATATGGAGCAAACATTTTTTTTTCTGATCCCCAGCGGCCAAAATCTGAGCGAAGATAAACCTGTCCCATTCCAACAGGGGTCCAATTATTCCGGTCATTGCTCCATGCAAACCGCAATCCATCATTCACGTATGAAAACAGGTAAACAGAATCAGCTGCAGCATGCTTCGTTGGTTCTGATGCAAATGAGTTTTTGCTAAACAGCAGAAGCACCAGCGCTATAGATAGCTTACTTAATTTCATACAAAACACAGCTATGAGGTTTAAGATTTACGATTATTTGTTTACCATCATTCTGAACAACTTTTCCTGTCCAGCTATCTGTAACCTTAGCTATTTTAGTTATCCCTAAATCTGAGGGTTTTACGGAAATTTCCTTTGGATCTGGCTCATCAGAAAGATTGAACAGGGCGAGATAGTGTTGTCCGGTTTTAGCATTCGTTGATGTTACTGCAACTTTCTTGCGATCGTTAAAGAGAAATTTCACATCCGTACTTTCTCTATGCATCTTAAGTACAGCTTTATTGGTAAGCAGCGAAGTGGTAAAGGGATCCAGGCTCGGCATATCGCCACCAAACATCAGGGGCGAGCGGAATATGGTGAAGAAAGTCATCAGCACTTGCTGCTCATCCCTGGTCAATCTGCTCGCACGGTCGCCGCCCCTTTCTCCGCGGATGGAAATTCTACCCAAAGGAATCATATCGCAATCAGGCCAGGTGCCAGGCTTAATATACGGCGCCCATGGTTGGGCAACATTAATCAGGTGGGTAATATGTGGCCAGGTATCCCATACATCATCCACCATTCTCCACATATTTGCATGTTGTTGAACGTGTTCTGCTTTTTCTATCGGCGTTTCGCCTGGTGAAGTGCTCAGCACAATCGGGCGACCGGTTTTATCAATTGCTTTTCTGATGAGCTCTATTTCTCCCTGATGATAAGGACGGGAAAGATCATCTACTTTGATAAAGTCGACACCCCAACTGGCGTAAAGTTTCATTATTGAGTCGTAATATTCCTGTGCACCAGGCTTTTTAGCATCTATCGTATAATTGTCAGTGAGCCATTTGCATTGCAAATCAGTGCTATAGATCTGATCGGCAGTGTATTTTGTACCCATAACGGGCATCTTTTCTTTAACGGCAAGCGTAGGGATGCCACGCATAATATGAATACCAAATTTTAATCCCTTAGCGTGTATATATTTGGCCAGGTTTTTAAAGCCCTGTCCGTCTGCTGCTGACGGGAACCGGTTCAAAGCAGGCAGATAACGCCCAAATTTGTCAATTACATATTTTGGATCCGTTTGGTTATACCCCCCTGCTTTATCATTTTCCACAAACCAGCGGATATCTACAACGATATATTCCCATCCGGAAGATTTCAATTTGGAAGCCATGTAATCTGCATTGGCTTTTACTTCAGCTTCTGTAACAGAAGAGCCGTAACAGTCCCAGCTATTCCATCCCATTGGAGGAGTCTTCGCCCAATTCTTAAAATTCTGCTGTGCGTAAGTTTGATCAATTGTGAACATTGAACAAAGTAAAATCAATACTGATGTTATTCTTTTCATCCGTTTATATTTGGTCTTTCACAAATATAAATAATAAACGTTAAAACAACGATTATTATCTGGTCATTTTAGTGCGCATCAAGAATAATTACTAAAGCCGCAACACAGCTGTGTTTTTATTTACTTTTAATAACATCAATCAATTTATCCTGTTTGAAAGGTATAAGGAGCTGTTTTTAATCCGAATGCCTTTTTTTCGCTCTATACTCTGAAGGAAGTACCTGGTATTTTTCCCTGAATGCCTTTGCAAAATAGTTAGGGGTGCTAAAACCGACCATATAACAGATTTCGGAAATGGTTTTACTGCTTTTTTCCAATAAAACCGCCGCTTTCTCGAGCTTAACAGACCTGATAAAATCAATAGGGGTTTTACCGGTAACCCGTAAACACCTTCTGTATAACGATACCCTACTGATCACCATATGTTTACTCAGATCTTCCACAGATAATTGGGGTTTATGGAGATTGTCTTCGATGTAAAGCAATGCGGTATTCAGAAATTTCACATCATCGGATTCGATCTCCATTTCCGGTGATGCCATGCTCACCTGTCTGGAATAGGTTTTTTTAAAGGTTTGATGCAGCGTGAGGAGATTTTTGATCTTTGAGTGTAAAATTTCGAAATTGAAAGGCTTGGTCATATAATCGTTTGCTCCGGTTTCCAATCCTTTCAGTTGCTCCTCCTCGCCTGTTAAAGCTGTTAATAGGATAATCGGAATATGTTTTGTCCGCTCGTCTGATTTTAATTTCGTGCACAGTTCTGTACCGCTCATTTCGGGCATACTGATATCCGAAACGATCAAATGCGGATGCAGCGCCAGTGCTTTTTGCCAACCTTCCTTGCCGTTTGAGGCCTCTACTATCTTATAATAAATGCTCAGGTTATCTTTAAGATAAAACCTAAAATCCTCATTATCTTCTACCAACAAAATCACAGGGACATTTTTTGTCGTCACATGTTTATCGGCAGGCTCTTTTCCTGTTTTTTCTTTGTCATCAATATCGTATTGAACAGACAGATCTTCAGCATTGCTCCGAACCAGATCTTCTTCTACAACAGGCGATAACAGGAGTTGCAGTGTAAAACAGGTTCCCTGACCAGGTTCACTTTCTACAGCTATTTCACCACCCTGCATTTTCACAAATTCTTTGGTAATTGAAAGACCAATTCCAGATCCCTGATTCAGAATGGATGCGGAAGTTTCATGTTGAAAAAAGCGATCAAAAATTTGTGCCTGTTTATCTGCCGGAATGCCTATTCCGGAATCCTGAATCTTTAATTCCAATAAAATTTTACCATCTTCCGTTTTGTTTAACCGCTTGTGTAGCATAACCTCTACTTTTCCGCCAGGTGGCGTAAATTTAAACGCGTTCGAGAGCAGATTAAATATGATACGCTCTACTTTATCCTGATCGAAATAAGCATACAAACTTTCGATCGGACTGGCGAAAGTCAGTTTTATCTGTTTACGTTCGGCCAGGTCATAAAAAGAATCTGTGGCATCCTTAATAAAAGATACCACTTCGCCCTCGGTATTGTTTAATCGCAGTTCCTGTTCTTCCATTTTACGAAAATCGAGCAACTGATTTACCATGTTTAATAAACGCCTTGCATTTCTTTTAATCATTGCCAACTGCCCATACCGCTCATTTTCTTTCGCAGCAATTAACAGCTTATCAACCGGAGCAAGAATTAAGGAAATGGGCGTCCTGAACTCATGACTGAGGTTGGTTAAAAATTTAATCTTTAGTAAATCCAGTTCCCGTAATCTTTCTGCCTCTTTACGGTCTTGCTCCCGCAGTTGTTTTGCCTCAGCCCTTTCCTGTGCCAATGCAAACTCCTGTTTAAGTTTATTAATGCCCCGGCTACGTATATACAGTAATGCAAATCCTATTATTGCCAGGTACAGGATGTATGCCCAGACGGTTCTCCAGAAAGGGGGAGAAATGGTGATATTTAACTGCGACTCTGCGATGGGAGCCGAATCATTTTCGTAAAAAGCGCTTACATGGAGGATATATTTTCCTGGATCAAGATTGGTAAAAGTAGCCTTCCGCAGTTCAGACGAAACAGTAAGCCAGCGTTTATCGAACCCTTCGAGGTTATATTTATAGATTATCTTGTTTGGGTTAAAATAATTAAGCAATGCAAACTGGATTGAAAAGATATTTTCCTTGTAAGTGAGGTTTAAATTCTTGAGCGAAGTGATGGCTTCTGGCAAAACAATGTGCCCGTTGATAGGCTCTCCTACGCGGACTTTATGGTAAAACACTTCCAGGTCTGTCATTACTAAGGCAGCAGGGAACTTGCTGTTTTTAATTTCGCCGGCCTTGAATACATTAAACCCGCTTGGGCCTCCAAAAATCAGTTCACCCGCTTTAGTTTTGCCTGCAGCATTGATATTAAACTGTGTACTTTCAAGACCATCCGATTGACCGTATTTGCTATATCTGAATTGATATTTTTTTCCGTTAGGGATTACAGAAATCTTATAAAGGCCTTTACGTGAACTATACCATATATGGTGATCTTCATCCTCCAGTAGTTCAAATACCATACCTTCAGGGAGGCCAACAGTTTCGTTCAGGTTGTTAAATATGCCGGTAACCGGATCGTATATACTGATTCCTTCTTTTGTACCGATCCACATCCATCCTCGCACATCTTGCAATATCGAACTTACATCATTCATGATGAGGCTGTTGCTATCTGCAGATTTGCTTGTTAGATATTTAAAGGTAGCGCTTTTATGATCAAATATATTTACGCCCCCAGTGGTGCCAATCCAGATATTTCTATTTCTGTCTTCGTACAAACAGGAAACAACAAAAGAATTCAGTGTATTTTTAACATTTGGATTAAAATGTTTAAATGTTCCGGTCTGGCGGTCCAATAAATCGAGTCCACCATTTAAGGTGCCAACCCAAAGTCGGTTGTAAGAATCATTCAACAAGGCATAAACGCGGTTATCAGACAAACTTGCGGCGTTGTGACCAGGCTTAAAATGTTTGAAATTTTTTCCATCAAAAGCATCAAGCCCGCCCAAATAAGTGCCAATCCACAATATACCTTCATGGTCTATCTCAAGACTTACCACAATGTCGCTAGCTAAAGAAGTATTGTTGTCGGGGTTATTGCGGTAAGTTGTAATCTCGCCGGTTGTTTTGTTTAAACGCAACAAGCCCTCCCCATTGGTGCCAATCCATAGATTGCCATAGTTATCTTCTGCAAAACAATTAACATCTTTCTTAATTGGTTTTTTTCCGGCCAGATACCGGTTAGCAGGAAACTTATAAACGCTTTTATGATAGAAACAAATTCCTTTTTTAAAGGTGCCGATCCAGATGATATTATTGTTATCCTTGTATAATGCCGAGATACTGTTATCGCTCAAGCTTCGCGGATCGTTCTCTTTATTTAAAATATAAGTTAATCTATTGGTCTTTTTATCCAGAATATTAATTCCGCCATGATCGGTACCAATCCAAATATTTCCGTCTTCTCCTTCAATTATATGGCTTACATTTTTAGAACTTAAACCGGTATGATCTTGCTTTTTCCCGAAATAATGGAACTTCTCGTTTTTTGTATTGAGATAAAAGAGGCCAAAAGGATTGGGCCCGCTAAAAATATAGATATCACCTGCTGAATCACGCTTAAGGCTGTATGCGGTTGTTTGACCAGAAAAATGCTCATTTACAGCGTTAAACCGGCGGGTTACCTGATGTTGTTTTAAATTAAATTTATCAAGTACACCATTAGTGTAAATAATCCATAAATTACCCTTTAAATCATCGATAAAATCACTTACCTCAGCATTCTCCAATGCACCTATCAGCGCTCCCTTTAGCGTATATTTTATCGATGTATTGGTTTTCGAATCGTAACAATAAATACCGTGATTTTGAATATTAAAATATAACTTCCTCCCGCTATCTGTTTTTACTTCTTTAAGGTATCCGTTAGGAATTTTATACTTTCTATAATGTTTTTGTTGAAAACGCTCAAACTTTTCGCTGGTGTGGTCATAAATACTAAAGCCTTCGTTAGATTTAATCCATAACTGTTTTTGCGGTCCTTCAAAGATGCCGACCACATAACCATTTGGCAGGCTTGAACTATCTTTTGAATTGTGTCTGAAAATCTTAAAATCGTGCCCATCAAACCTACTCAGTCCAGCCATGGTTCCAAACCACATAAATCCCTTATAGTCTTTATATATCGAATTTATTTGGTTATCTGATAACCCATTGGTAATATCAATACGGGAAAACCGGTAACTATCATCCTGGGCATAAAGCGCACTACCCCATATCAGTGCACAGATCAGGGCTAAAAACCTAAACATATTTTTTATTAAATCGGGTATGTCTGTTTAGAAGGAATTACTTACTACTAAAAGCACAAGTTTATAATCGTTTGGTTAACGTTAATATGGCTAATTTACAATAAAATCCGGAGATATGCTCAGCACTGCTGCAAATTTACTCGGTCCAAACCGTTACACCAGCGGGTTTCAATGTTTTTTCTCCGACAATAATCTTCGAATCTGCAGGAATATTTATCATATAATCAGTAGAAGAATAATTTACGGCCATATAAAACCCATCCCTCCAATAAACATAAACACCTGGCGGATAATTTTCGGTAGTTGCCCCTGCTCCGGTGTAAGTTTCCCGTAACAGATCCTTTTCCAGCTTCGAATCGTCTGTGGCTACACCTATGTAGGTTACAGATCCTTTACCGATTTTGTGTTTTACAACAGCTGCCTTCCCTTTATAAAACTGGTTTTCATACCTTGCAAGGACTTCGGTATTTTGATCGGGCTGCAACAGATCGCCCCATTTGTTCCATTTATAGTGTTCCGGACCCATCTGGATATCCCCATTCGCATAAGCTGAAAGCATATCGGTCGCCGTAACCTGGGCACCGATAAGGCCAGAAATCGGCGCTGCCGTTTTACCCTCCCAGAAATGCCCCATACGGTTTTTGGTTGCGGTACGGCAGGTAATAATCAAATGCCCTCCGTTAGCAGCGTAGTTCTCCCATTTTTTAATCAAAGCAGCATCCGCCATTTCATAGGCAGGTACAATTAAAACCTTATATTTAGAAAAATCAGTTTTTTCATTGATGATATCGACCGGGGCTCCCAGCGATTTTGCGATCTCCAAAAATTTAACAGGGTATCCCCAGGTATCCCATTGGTTGGTCTGTTTTTGCCTGTCTATCGACCAATAATTCTCCAGGTTCCAGAGTATGGCCGTTGAACGGGCTGCCAGCTTTTCCGGTAGATTAGCATCCGGCTTATATTGCCTGCGCAGCTCTTTTATTTCTTTCATAAACTGGATATACTCTTCACCCCCGGGCGAAGGTGTTATCCCATCTGTTTGTATAACACCCGAATGGTATTGTTCTGCGCTGTATAAAATCTGCCTGAACCGGTAAGAACAGGCCAGTTTCCCACCTGCGGCAAAGGTATGGTACAGCCACATGCGCACTGTTCCGGGCAAAAGTAGCGGGTTGTAGCTCCCCCAATTTACCGGGCCCGGCTGGATTTCCATTACCCCTGATACGCCACCAATCTGCTTATAATATGCTGAAGCAAAAAGGATTACCTTGCTATCGCCCAATCTGAATCCAAGTTCGCCAATGTTGTCGCTGCCTCCATTGGGATAGGCAGTATAGGCTGCAAAATCGAGCTTCCTGGTCCGCCCAGGGTCTGAGCCCGTAGCAACAGCCGTATAATTGGTGGTTATGTATTGTTTTTTTGCAATATGTTCCCGCAGTTTGTCAGCCTGAAAATCAAGGAATTCAGCCTGTGCATCCGCACAATAACGCTTAAAGTCGAGCAGCGCATGCGGATTATTGCCCCACCAGCCTACCAGGTTTGTATTGTGGATCATAACCTGGTCAAAATTGTTATACCACTGGCTCCAGAAAGCAGTGCCCCAGGCATCATTTAAAGCTTCGATGGTTTGGTACTTGCTTTTTAGCCATTGCCGGAAAGCTTCCTGAGAAGATGCACTGTAATCGGGTTTCGCATCGGGTTCATTATCCAGCTGCCATCCGGTCACATTTTTATTCTGACCGTAGCGCCTGCCCATCTCGGTTACAATTTTTTCCACAAACAAACGGTATTTTGGATTAACGATCGATGCCAACCCCCTTGTTCCATGTTCGGCCCGGATATAATGCCCGTCCATGATAAAGGTTTCGGGATAATTGGTCCGCATCCATGCCGGTGTAGTTGCAGATGGCGTGCACATGACCACCTTAAGCTTATATTTTGCACATAAACCAACCACCTTATCAAGCCAGGCAAAATCAAAATGGCCTTCTTCTGGTTCCATTTTAAACCAGGCAAATTCTGCAAGGTGCACAAACTCGTAGCCCATATCCGAAATCTTTTTGATATCGCGCTCCCACTGGCTTTCTTTCCAGTGTTCGGGATAATAGTATATCCCGGTGGTGATCAGGTCTTTTTCTGGAAAATATGGATTGGCATTTTGGGATTTCGCGGTAGTTCCGTAGATCACAATTAATATGAATGCCATTAAATATTTCTTCATAATTTTATGTTTGTTATTTTTTTACTTTAAAGAATCAAACGATGAGTAAGTTGTTTAATGCATCAGCTCACCTTTATTTGAAAATATGCTGAACAAAAAGGTATAAGTTATTGGCCCACTCCGTATCATCATGAGCATTTGCATCCACATGCCATACATGTGGTACCCCTTGCGATTTGAGGTATTGGTGCACGCGCTGGCTAACACTAAACAACCCATCTTTACTGCCACAGGCCAGCCATAATATTTTAAGTTTGTGTTTTGCAGCCGACAAATCGGGTAAAAGTTTAACATCAGAAAGACCTCCGAACTGGTTGGTATTTGGTGCGGAAGAGAATCCACCCACATAAGCAAAAGCGCTGATATGTGCGAGGCCTATGTTCAAGGATTGACCACCACCCATAGACAAGCCCGCCAACGCACGATGTTTGCGGTCGGTATAAACTGAATAATGAGATTCAATAAATGGAATGATTTCATGAAGCAAATCATTCTGGAAAGACATCCCGTAACCCTTAAAGCCTCCTTTACGTTCCTCTTGTTCATCTGGTTTTGGATTATTTACAGTTACGTTGGTATTGCAGTTTGGAAAAACGATTATCATTGGCTTAATTTTACCCTCGCTTATCAGGTTATCGATAATATTATTGGCACGAACCCAATATGGCCATTGACCGTTACCTGAATTAAGTCCATGCAAGAGATAAATTACCGGATAGCGTTTAGCAGGCGAATAACCTGGAGGAGTATAAACCAGCATTTCGCGCGATTGCCCCAATGTTTTGGAACTGTATTGAACGGAGCTGATGGTGCCATGAGATATATTGTCGCGTTTATCTCTGAAACCCATTGGTGGATCGTTAAACGCAGGTTTATCGTCCGGACCTGGTTTGGCAGCCTGATCAATAATACCTTTTTCCGTTCCTTGTTCTTTGATGTACCCCCTCATCTCCATCCATTTACGGCAAGCTTCGGGCCACAATGATTCAGTTTTTTTAGAATGTGCAAGGCCATAACCATGTCCGCCTGACTGATAAATATGAAGTTCGCAGGCAACATTTTTTTTCTCCATAGCAAGCGCATACGCAACACTGTTTTGTACCGGAACCGCTTTATCATCCATAGAATGTACCAGAAATGCTGGTGGTGTTTGATCGTTAACCTGTAGTTCATTTGAAAAATAGTTTACTTTTTCTGCAGCCGGATTTTCGCCCAATAAATTCACTTTTGAACCTTTATGAGTAATATTTTCCTGCATGGATATAACCGGATAAATCAGTATCGAAAAGTCTGGCCGCAGGCTTGTTGTATCAGCAATTGCCGAGGCCTTTTCTTTGAAATGAGTTGATACTGTAGCTGCAAGATGTCCTCCTGCCGAAAATCCCATAATCCCGATTTTTCCGGGATTGATCCCCCACGCTTTAGCATTGCTTCTCACTAAGCGAATAGCTTGCTGCCCATCTTGTAATGGACCAATGGTCTTATCAATCATGATTGCATCATTTGGCAAGCGGTATTTTAATACGAAAGCCGTAATTCCGAGGCTATTTAACCACTTGGCAACTTCTTTTCCTTCGTGGGCAATGGCCAGCCCGGAATAACCACCTCCCGGACATATAATTACTGCTGTACCATTTGCTGTTTCCGATGGGGCCGGATACATCTCAAGTAAGGGCTTTGTGATAAAAGTCATCCAGCTATTTGCTGAATCTACTTGCTGTTTATAATTGGCTATTGCACCTGGCGCTTCTCCATTCCAAAGATTGATCTGTTTACTTTGGCCAAAAACGTTGAGGGTGGCCATCAAACAGCTCAAAACCAATAGGTTTTTTCTAACATTTATAGGTTTCATTTGCTTTTATAATATTGTTCCATAATATACCAGGCCATTTTTTTTTCACCCTTTTCCGATAACAGGCCTTTTCTGTTATATCCTTTCTGATAAACGGGGTGCATTCTGCCTAATGAGCGATAATCAAACAAAAGCCATGGGGATACGCCGCATAGATTGGGAATGGCACTAAACATTTTGAGCTGGTCGGTATAGATTTGCTTTTGATATTCTTCTCTCCAGGAAGCAGCCTCATCGGCTGCTCCATTCCTGTTGCCAAACAGTGCCTCACCACCGAATTCGGAAATAAAAACCGGCTTATCAGCAAAGGCCACGTTCCAAGTTGTATTTTCGGGCTTACCTTGCCAGGGAATATACCAGCCAATATACTCGTTAACCGCTATGATATCGGCATACTTGTAAAGGCTATCCCATACTTTAAAAGAATTATTGCTGTAAGCCTGACTGTTGGTAACATGTGTTATTAATCTGGTAGAATCAAGTGATCTACATACCTTAGTTAATCTGGCGAGTGCATTGGTACGGTTTGGTGTGCCATCATAGGTTTCATTAGAAAGACTCCAGATCACTACACTACACCGGTTCCTGTCTCTGCTAAGCATTTCTTTGAGCATCAAATCCATTTTTGATAAAACCGCAGTATCTGAAAATTCAATATGCTGGTAAACCGGCAGCTCGCTCCATACCATTAAGCCCATTTTCTCAGCTTCACTGATCATGTATTCATTATGCGGATAATGCGCCAGGCGAACCAGGTTGCAACCAAGTGCTTTCGCCTGGCTTAAGAGGAGGATGGCATCTTCTTTCGAAAATGCCCTGGTTCCTTTATAGGGATTTTCTTCGTGAATATTAATTCCTTTGAGAAAAACAACCTTACCGTTTAAGAAAACCTTATTTCCGATAACGTCTATATTCCTAAAACCAATTTCATCGTTGATGCGATCAGTTTCGCCCTCAACAAACACCTTGTAACGTTTGGGATTATCGGCCGACCACAATTTGAAAGCGCCGGAAAACCGAAGTTTAGCCATTCCCATACTATCCGACTTTGTTGAATACACCAGACCTAATTCAGGAATTTTAACTTTCAGATCTTGTTTCTTGTGAATACCATTTAATTTAATCCATCCAAGAACTTCTTTTCGGCTTCCTTTTCTGAGCTGAATACTATAATCTTCAATATAAGTATTACCGGTTTCAATAAGATTTACATCGCGGGTAATGCCGCCGTAGTTTAACCAATCGTAACCTAATCCTGGAAGTCCGTTTTTCAGTCTTTTGTTATCAACCTTAACAATCAGTGAGTTTTTCCCGGGTTTAATTTTTTCGGTTATTTCAAATTGAAATGGAGTAAAACCACCTTCGTGGCTTCCAATCTTTTCCCCATTCAGGTAAATATCTGCCAGATAATTCACTGCACCAAAATGAACAAACAGTCTTTTATTTTTATCCAGCGAATAATTAAATTCTTTTTTATACCAGACAACCCCTTCAAAATAAGTTAATTCACACATTTGAGAATTAAAGTCGCCAGGTACTTTCAATCGCGGACCACCTTCAAAAGAATATTCTACAAAGTCGGTTTTTAACCCGGGCTTTTTTTCTAACCATATCTGCCTCCATTCGCCAATACCGGTAGGATCCAAAATAGCGTTCCATTCACCGTTCAAGCTGATCGGGTTCCTTGATTGAGCATTAATCATTGCGGTCTGTGCATGCGCAGTACCGGCTAAAAGCAGCGTGGATAATACAATCCATATCCACGCTTTAAATAATATTATCTTTATTCCGTTATTCATCTTACTTTTAAAGTAATTGTACAGGCAAAATATCATTACCACACATTGATCTAAATTGCCAGATTGTGCATAAACTCACCGAAATCGCCATGGGCTTTAGTATTTTTATTTTTGGCATATCATGCAATAAAAAACACCAGAGAGGCCTGCATTGGTTTCATCATTCAGATATCGTAGGTTTATCTTGTTTAAAAATTTAATTTTTTCACCATCTACGGAATAACAAAATAAGTAAGGGTTCTTATCTCCTTCCGCTTAGTTTGCCGGCTATTCATTCGGCTTTGTTTGAACAGCCGGACTATTTATTCCAACTATTCTTCCGGATTAATTATGATTGCAAAGCCACCACCATTTGCCATATGAATGGTAAGCTTATCTGCACTTGTAACTTTAACTATTTCGCGTTTGTAGTCTGTAGCATCCTTATTGGCGTTAACGCCATCCTTAAAAAGTTCTGCAGAATATTTTCCCTTGCCCAGAAAAGACAGGTCAATTGTTGTTGTCCTTGCAGACCAGTTTGACAGTCCGCCGATATACCATTTATTTTCTTTTTTTCTGGCGACAGTAACATATTCTCCTACTTTCCCATCAAGGGCAATTGTTTCATCAAAGGTGGTAGGTATTTTTGAAATGAAACTGGTGCTCTCCTGTTCTTTCATATATGCTGTTGGGCTATCAGCCATCATCTGTAAAGGTGCTTCATATACCACGTACATACCCAACTGATGACATCTTGTTCCCTGGCTCATAGGCATGGAATTACTTGGCCTGAAATCTGCTTTTGTCGCATTACGCATCGCTCCAGGGGTGTAATCCATGGGTCCGGCCAACATCCTGATGAACGGTATTGTAGTTTCATAATGGGGCATATCATCATTTGGTGTCCATTTTGCATTTTCCAATCCTTTTACTCCTTCAAAATTGACAACATTGGGATAGGTACGCTGTATTCCGGTAGGTTTATAAACGCCATGATAATCAATAAGGAGTTTATAATTTGCAGCTTTTCTAGCGATGTTGTAAACCGAACTTACCATTTTCTGATCGTCCCGATCTATAAAATCTATTTTAAAACCTTTAATTCCCATCCTTGAATATTGGGTAAAGGTGCCATCTAAATCCCGATTTATGGCATACCAGGACGCCCAAAGCATGATGCCTACATTTCTCTGTTTTCCATAACTGATCAGTTCTTTGATATTTATGTTTGGCGAAATTTTCAGCAAGTCGGTTTCTTCGCTCCAGCCCTCATCCAACACCACATAATCGATGTGATTTCTGGAAGCAAAATCAATATAATATTTATAGGTTTCGGTATTAATTCCTGCCTTAAAATCCACACCTGATATGTTCCAGTCATTCCACCAGTCCCAGGCTACCTTACCTGGCTTTATCCAGTTTATATCTGCAATTTGGGAAGGTGTAGAGAGTTTTTGCACCATATCATTATTTAAAAGGTCCTTATCATGCTCACTTATTATCACAGCTCTCCAGGGGAAATTACGAGTCCCACTGGTTTTCGCTATATAAGCTTCCCTATCTGAAACCATGTAATTCATTTTATTAAATCCACCTAAGCGCTCTGCTTTCGGATAATGTGCAAATGTTCCACTTAAACCATGCTGCTCCTGTTTGCCTTTGGTGAGGAACATACCGGGATAATCTACCAATTCGGCCTCTACGATAGCGGTTTTTTTTCCATTTCCCAAATCGACAAGAAGCGGAGAAATAGCCAGCGAATCCTTTACAAATTTCGAAAGCCGGATTTCATCGTATGTAGATTCGAAAGCAGATATATATAAATTATTTTCCCTTAAATCGCGTACATAGGGAATAAAGGCCTTATGGTCTTTATCGAAGTTAAAATTAGCTTCTTCAGACTCAATAGTAATCTCTCCTTTTTTCTTAGTGAAAAAACGATAGGCTACACCATCGTTATAGGCCCTTAAAATCAGGCCAAAATCACCTTTAAAGTTTACCGTTAGCTGGTTGTACTCATCAACAACCGATTTCTTTTTATAAACAGGTGTATTAATAACGGTATTGACACTTGATTTTTTAGTATTAATAATTTTTGCATTATTTCCTAAAACCACCCCGTTACCAAGTCTTAACGAAATGGTTGAAGGCACAATAACTGCTGTATTTTCATGTTTTACAGACCATGATATTTTTGCTCCGGTTTCCAAAGCCAAATCAATTTTCCCGTTGGGAGATTTAAGGTGCAGGATTTGAGCATTTCCAACACCTGGCCATAGCGCCATAAAAATGATTACACGTAAAAAAAATTTATTCATTTGTTATATTGATTATTATAATTGTGATCAAAAGTCTGTTTAAATGGATAATTTATTAAAAGGTTGCAGGCATCTGCACTCCTCCAAAGGCATTACAGTTTTTCCAAAATGTTGGTAAAACTATCTGCTGGGTATCATTCATGAGGGTGCTGTTTTTGTGTCATTTTAATTTAAAGCATGTAATCATTACTCCTGCTCAACGGTTTTAATGGTTAAAATTTGAGCGGGTAAATCAGAAGATGTAACCGTTAATTTGATATCGCCAGCTTCATGTCTGCTCTTTATCACAACTAAAGCCTTACCTTTCCATGCCTTACGCGTATTGTCTATATACTGTTCAAAATCTTTCAGATCAGCATTATCCACTCCTGCAATTACACCTGGGCCTTCGATCTTGAAATGCAGGCGGTTGGTAGCGTTGGGCTGAACTGTTCCCTCTTTATCGGTTAGCTCAACCGTGATATACGATAAATCCTGCCCGTTGGCCAAAATCTCTTTCCGGTCTGCCCTTAGTGTTATTTTTGCCGCATCGCCAGCAGTTTTGAGGATGGCTGATCCCGTTTCATTATTACCTTCTACCCCTACGGCTTTAATCAAACCCGCAGCATAAGGGAGCTGAAAAGTAGCTTTGAACTGTTGTTTGCGCGTAGTTGCCTGTTCGCCTATCAGTTTCTCATTAAGGTAAAGCCTCACTTTCGGATATTTGGAATACACTTCAACCTGAATGGTCCTCCCTTCAAAACCAGGCCATGTCCAGCTTTCCCAGGTTGGCCATACCGACCACCATGTTTCCCTGATCTGTAACGGTTCAGGGGCCGGTTCACGGACGGCCATATAGAGTCTTTCGTTATCGTTGTACAACATACTCCGGTAATGGGAAATGGGTTTGCGCCATCCGGTCAGGTCGATATCGCCGCAGTAAGCGCCATGCCATGGAAAAAAACTGTTCTCCCAATGCTCACCGGGCACCTCACCCGAATAATAATAACGGCCAATTCCTGACTCACCTAAATAATCCATCGCTGTCCAGACAAAATCACCGATTACGTAGTTGTTTTCCTGTACCAGTTTCCAATTGGCAAAAGCATCTTTCGGATAGGATTCGGTCTGAACGATAATACGAGAAGGCACTCTTTTATGATCTTCCGGGGCAGTATGCAGGTTGTAATTGTAACCGGCAACATCGTGTACATTTATCAAAGGATCCAGGTTTTCCCATTTGCCTAAATTCACAACTGCAGAAGTTATAGGCCTTGTAGTGTCTAATTTTTTCACTTCCTGCAAAAGCATTTTAGCTGTTTCAACTGCCTCGGGTTTTCCCCGTTCTACAATTTCGTTACCTATGCTCCACATCACGATAGACGGATGATTGCGATCCCTCAAAATCATTGCCTCTAAATCTTTTTTCCACCACTGGTTGAAATATTTTGCATAATCATTGGTGTTTTTTCCAATTTTCCAACAATCAAATGATTCATCCATTACCAGCAGGCCTAATCTATCGCAGGCATCAAGAAATGCTTCAGAAGGTGGATTGTGCGAAGTCCTCACGGCATTGAAACCACCAGATTTAAGCAATTCAACTTTACGTTCTTCGGCGCGGTCAAAAGCTGCAGCGCCCAGGCAGCCATTATCGTGATGTACACAGCCGCCGTTTATCTTCACGGTTTTGCCGTTAAGCTGAAATCCATGTTCAGTGGTAAATTTTAGGGAACGGATGCCAAAATTGGTTTTTGTATCGTCCAGCACTTTTTTGTCTTTTACAACCTGGATCTGAGCCTGGTACAAATGTGGTGTTTCGGGTGTCCAGAGCATAGGATCTGACACTTGTATGGTCTGGGTGATTTCCTTCTCGCTATTGGCAGGAAGCTCAACCTTCATCTGGCCACCTCCCGCATTTTTAGCATTCTTGTTCCGAAGAAAAGTTTTTACAACAACGCTCAGCGCAAATGCCGTTTCATTTTTAACCTTGGTTTTCACCAGTACAGTTGCTTTTTTTGAAGATACTTGAGGAGTTGAGATATTCACGCCCCAGTGCGCAACATGTACAGTACTAGTAACATTTAACCACACATGACGGTAAATACCAGAGCCACTGTACCAACGGCTGTTCATCTGTTGTGAATTGTCGACACGCACTGCAATAACGTTCTCTTTTCCAAAATCCAGATACGGCGAAAGGTCATAGCTGAACGATGAATAGCCATAAGGATATACACCAAGCGATTTTCCGTTGATAAAAACTTCGGAGTTCATATATACGCCCTCAAAATAAACAGAAACGTTTTTCCCCTTCCAGTCTTGAGGAACAGCGAATGTTTTCCTGTACCAGCCAGTTCCCGCCGGAAAATAGCCGCCACCACCACCAGTTGGATTGTTAGGGTTTATTTTTCCTTCGATACTCCAGTCATGCGGCAGATCAAGGCTACGCCAGCCTGAATCATTAAAATCCCTTGATCTGGCCAAGGCTTCATCGCCCTGCAAAAATTTCCAGTTATAATCAAACAACTGTTTGCGCTCGCCATTATCCTTACTTTGGGCATTTCCCGACATGCAGTTTACCAAAAGCAAAAACAGGACGGTTAAAATCCCAGGATATAAGCTAATATTATTCTGGGCATTATTTTGAGTGAATTTATTCCAGTACAGGCCCCGTGGTCTCCTGCCAACTGCTAGTGTTCCAAATATTTGGTCCATAAAAATACCAGTGTTTTATCAATAATTATCAAATTCAGAATTGTCGCTCCGGTAGGCTTGTACACAGGCTATTTTATTGGAGTATATTTAAAGTTTCTAAAAGTTACCTTCCCTTCTCCAATGGAACAGAGGCCTATCCGCAAGCTTAAAAACCCGCTAAGTACATTATGGTGCATGCCAGAAACCTCAAAGGAATTTTCAATTTTGTTCCATTTAGCACCATCTTTACTGTAATACAGATCTACCGTGTTTTCTACATTTTTGAGACGCAGGAACACATGGTTGTTAACTACATTTTTTTCAGCCGGAGCCCGCCATCCACGCAGATCGGCAACTATGTCTTCATTGTTGGCCAGTATACCTGACGATGCAGCGCTATTGTAAAAAAGAGCCAGCCCGGCAGTTGCTTTTCCTTCAATTAAGACCTCCACATCAACGGTGTAGGAATGATCTTCGGGTATGCATAATAAGGGAGAACTATTGCCTATTGTATTTCCCTTTGCTTTTATTGACAAGCTGTTATTGGCCAATTTAAACCTGTTGGTATCCAGCTCTTCAAAGAATTGCCATTGGGATTTTAACTTATTACCCGCAAAATTGTCGTTCAGGTTAAAATTGGTCTTAGAAGGGGCCAAATCTGGCTTTTTGATCGGTTTACTGTCGATTATACCTGTGGGTACTTTGTACCAGCCGTCTTTTGTCCATTCTATAGGCAACAGCATTGTTTGGCGGCCTTTGTTGTAAAAGTCTTTTTCGTAAGCGTGGAACACCATCCACCAGTTTCCTTTTACATCATCGATAATGGTAGCGTGCCCTTTCGATCTCCATTTTTCAGATTTTTCTGTTGTTCTTACAATCGGATTATAGGGAGAATTTTCCCATGGTCCGGACAGTGATTTTGAACGCGCAGATACGACCATGTGCCCGGTTATGGGACCAGCTGTTCCGCCTTCGGCCACAGTGATATAATAATATTCTCCTCTTTTTATCAGCTTAGGGCCTTCCAGGCAAAAACACTCAATAGACCAGTTTCTAGGGATGGGCCAACCTTTGTATGAATTCTTTTGATTTCCTGCGGTGGAAAGACCATCATCAGATAAAGGCACAAATCCGCCGTCGCTGAAAAACAGATATCTTTTGCCATGCTCATCTGTAATATGTCCGGGGTCGATGTTGCCAATCTTTAAATCAACCGGGTCACTCCATTGACCACCGATAGAATCTGCGGTTACCACATAATTGGTACCGTTTGCGGGGAAATAGATATAAAACTTATTTTTATACTTCACCAGATCGGGTGCATACACCGAACCTACTTTTTTGTGCAGGGCGTGGGTTACTGGTTTCCAGTTGATCAGATCTTTTGAATGCCAGATCAATAAACCCGGATAATATTCGAAGGATGAATGGACCATGTAATAATTATCCCCATCACGTAATATACTCGGATCAGGATAATCGCCGTGGAAAATAGGATTGGTATAGGATCCCGGGGCTTTCGGGTTCTGAGCTAGCTGGTATTGCGCTGTTGCGCAAATACTAAACTGGATTAATAAGATTGTGATTATAAGTTTATTCATATTATTCGAAGGTTTTATAAAGCCTTGTCAGGGTGCGTTGGGCAATTCATTTTCATAGATACTTTATTGAATATCTATTTTTGGGTAATTCCTTTCCAGTTATCAGTTCTAAAAGGTACGGCGGGCAGGCCATCCGAATTCATAAGATTACATTGCGGATTATCGGCCCAGGCATAACGTACAGCAACAGGCTCAGGCACTTTATCACTGTAAACAACAATCTCATTCCCTTCAATTTTAGCATCAGCCCAGTGAAAGTGTTTATCTTTGCCTGCAATGGCGAAACCAGTTAACACTTTTGCATCTTTCGAGAATAACCCACCTGCAGTGTTTGTAAAACTGACACGCATGCGACTCCCCTCTTTCGAAAAATTTTTCAGTGATGGCCCAGACGCTGTATTATTCTGTTTATACACGAGTTTATTGGCCACAAGAGCAAGCCTGCGGCCAACCTCCTGTTTATTACCTGGATGAATGTTATCTGACTCTCCGATATCGATGGCACAGGCCATTCCGGTGTTGGGTTGTGATAAGGTTAGCGACTGGGCTTCTCTAAGCTCAGCCCATTCACTTTCGGAAGGAAACGGCTGTGTTTTTTTAAAATTTGCCAGCTGAACATAGAGGAATGGCAAATTCCCCTGTTTCCAGCGTGTGCGCCAATCGTTGATCATCATCGGAAATAATTTACGGTAATTGTAAGCCGCAGTATCATTCGCTTCACCCTGATACCAGAGAAATCCTTTAATTCCGTATGGGATCAGTGGATTAATCATTGAATTGAAAAGTAAAGAAGGATAATATTGGTAATTACGATTTTTGGCTATAGCGGGCTCCAAATCTTTTTGATATTTCCAAGTACCGGCCAATGATATTCTTGCGGTGCCATTTGTAATATAAATTTCGTCTGCAGGAGGATTTAATCCACCGCCCCCCCAAAGCATTGCCAACCTAAGGGTAACCACATTCTCACCATTTTTCAGTATTTTGGCAGGAATAGTATAGTGCTGTCCAGGATCAGTATTCCATACCGTTTTACAAATTTCTATACCATTGAGATACAGAGAATAATTTACATCAGGCCTCCCGATATGGAGTGTTAAGTCTGATTTTGAAAAAGTTTCTGGTAAAATGATTTTTTTGCGCATCCAAATCATTCCCTCATATTGTCCGATCCCAAAATCCTTTATTAGCTTAGGCATTTCGATTACCGGCCATCCAGAATCATTATAACCTGGCTGCGATATGATTTTATCCGAGTTATGCTGTGGATGGTAAACAATATCCCAACAACGTACCTGGTCAAGGCTATCCTGTACAAAATCCTGCTCACTCAAGGTATCATTTGCCATGGTTTTTGTTTTGGTAATTGGAGAGGAAAGCAACTTTTCCCGACTTGTCCAGGATTCTACTGGTGTACCACCCCAGGTACTTTGTATAATACCAATGGGAACACCTTGGTCCCGGTGTATTTTTTTTGCAAAATAATAAGCTACTGCTGAGAATTGAGGTATATTTTCGGCATTACAAACTTTCCATTTTCCACCTGCAATATCTTTTTGAGGCGTTAATTTCTTAACATGTGTTACTTGAAATAAACGTATTTCAGGAAAATCTGCCTTGGCTATTTCATCATCTGCATTTAGAGCCTGCTTTACCGACCATTCCATATTGGATTGCCCTGAAGCCAGCCATACGTCGCCAATGAGGATTCCCTTCAATTCGATTTCGGTGCCTTTTGTTCCCTGTTCAGAAATACTGAGTTGATATGGGCCGCCAGCTTTAAATACGGGGAAATACACCATCCACTTCCCATCCCCGTCAGCAGTTGTACCAATGCGGAACTTTCCAAGCTCGGCGACGATGCGCTTACCAGGTGCAGCACTCCCCCAAACCGGAATTTTGATATCCCGTTGTAAAACCATATTATCTCCAAATACCTTTGCTAAAGTTATTTGGGCAAAGCCATGCACCTGAATAAAATTAAATATTATAAAAAAGGCAAAACTTATTTGCACTTTCAATCTGTTTACTTTTCCCAATCTAAAAATCATAACCTGATAAAACTTATGAGCCTAAACCCTAACTAATTGAAAGAAAAAGACATCGTTTTCATGTAAATCAATTTCTTTTAAAAAAGGAAGTCCTTCTTTTATTGTAATAATCTCTTTTGATATGGGAGAGCCGTCGTTTTGTCGCTTAATCTGCTCTACCTGCTGTTTTGAAAGCTGCAGTGGCTTTCCAATGGAAAGATAGGTTGAGTAAGCATCGTTATCCCGGTAACCTACCTTATAAACTTCAAGTGCATAATTACCGGCGGGTACGTTCGCAATATTGATTTTCAGTCTTCCTTTTGATTTTGAGGGGAGATCGCGGTTATAATATTGTTGATTATTGGTTGAATCGGGAAGCGTGTATGTATAATCCCAAACAAGCGCCTGCATGTTTCCTGATGAATCTTTGCAGATCCAGGAAGCTGCATCTTTATTTACCAGTTCTATATTCCCCAAACGGTTTAAAAACTGGTAAGAATAGAATACCGGCTTGTTAATTCCCTGGGTATTTAGCATTCCAAAACCACCATGAAAGGGGGTGTAACGTGGACCTGGTTCTTCAAAAATATCAGTAAAAACCCAATACGACATGGAATTGGCCGCATTTCCTACCTGTTTCAGTTTCTGCAGCACGTATGCCGCGCTGTGATAGCTATCATGAATGGCATCAGCTGGTGTATATGATGAACTCCACTCCGTGTAATGCAACTCCAAATTTGGCATTACCGATTCTTTTATCTCCTTTCTGGATTGAAGTACCTCGCGGCTAACGCTCATTGGATTTTTATCGAGCACAGTCCCCCCTTGTCCGTATTCATCCAGAAATCCCTGCCCTACACCATAAGCATGAGTACTTATAAAATCAATGGGTACATTGTTTTTGTGGCAATATTCGATCATTTCGGGTTCCCAGGCTGCACCTGCAGTTCCAGGACCGCCAACCCGGTATGCTTTATTTACGCTTTTAACAGCCTGAGCAGAATATTTGTATAATTTAAAATAATCCTCCTGTGTTCCTGTCCAGAACCCATCCTTGAGGTTGGGCTCATTCCATACTTCAAAATACCAGGTCTTCACTTCATCTGCGCCGTAACGTTCTGTAAAATGTTCTGTAAGATTTTTGACCAAACCAGCCCATTTTTCATAATCTTTTGGCGGAGTTACATTTCCTTTCCACCAGAAAATGGTTTTATTTCCACTTGCAAGCCGTTCGGGCATAAATCCAAGTTCAACAAAAGGTTTTATACCGATGCTATGTAAAAAATCGAATAAGGCATCCACATACATATAGTTGTATTGTGGATTGCCCTTATTGTCTTCGGTATATACCGCCATATCATCGGTTAACAAGCCATGCATACGGATGTATTTAAAACCGCACTCTTTCTTAACATAGGCAAGTTGTTGCTGCCAATCTGCCCGAAGCCCTTCGTTCGCGCGGCCTGCACCAACGCATTCGTTAAACATGGTATTTAATTTACCTGCAGCTTTGGTAAAATCGATATTTATTGTTCGTTTCTGGGTGGCTGACCTGTTTTCCTTCAAATTTTGAGCAATTAACCTGCCCGAAAATGAAAAAAGCAAAACGGCCAATAACCAAATATTTTTTTGCATTTGTGTGTGTGTGTGTGTTGTTATTTTCCTTCCTGAAGATGGAGGTTCTCTGCCTTGATTTCCATCAATAGTAGCGTTTCCTTATCTACAGAAAATTTATATTTCAATAAACTGTAAGCAATTAAGCACCAAACTTTATTTTTGAGCTTAATCTTACGGCATTATCATTATTTACCAGCTGTAACAATGGCATTTATGGTTCCCTGATCAAGCACGGTATTGTTTCTACGATCTAAAGCACCACCGGTATCCCAAAAGAAAGGCTTAAGGCCAAATTGAATAGCCTGTTTGGTTACATAGTTATTCCAATAATCTACAGAAGCATTGTGTGCGGCCAAATCCAAAGGAACATTTTTACTGCCGCCCCTTTTATAAGCGCCATATTCTCCTAATATTACCGGGATGCCCTTATCTATAAATTTGGCTTTCATCAAACCAAAGGACCTGATATGTTCGCCCTCCTCACCCCAGGTGGCGTTACGGCCAGGCTCAATGGTTGAGTGGTAGGCTGTTCCCCAGTAATAGAACATTTTGCCCCAATTTGCATCATTGTCGAGTATTGTAAATTGTGAAGGCGTGTAATTGTGCACTTCTACCATTAAGCGGTTAGGAACCTGATCAGTAGGCAAGCTATTCATTAAAGTGTTGGTTTTATCCTCATTGGTACTAGGCCCCTGAACAACCAGTACACGGTAACTGTTTCTGCCACCGGTAGAGCGAACGGCGTTGATAAATGTCTGGTGATAACCATTGAGTATGGCCATCTGTTCTGCATTTTCTACCTCAGGTTCATTGGCGCTGGCAAACATCAGGTGCTCATCGAAATCTCTCATGGTTGTAGCAATCTGTTCCCATAATGCCTTTTGTTTGGCATTAACAGAATCTTTCTTTATCTGATTGATATTTTTTTCCAGCCAGCCACCGTCCCAGTGGATATTGAGCATAACGTACATATCATTATCTACGCAATATTTAACTACTTCTTTTACCCGGTTAAGCCATGCAGGGTCAATGGTAGCCTTTTGTCGGTCACTCAAATGTTTCCAATCCCAAGAACAAGGAATCCTTACAGCATTAAAACCTGTCTGTTTCACAAATTTCACATATGATTCGGTAATCTGCGGATTACCCCATCCACTTTCACCACCTGGCGATTCCATTGTATTTCCAATGTTCCACCCTAATTTCATTTTGGCTGCCAATTGCACAGCTGTGCTGTTCATCCCGGTTTGGTCGGGCGCTTTGGGCGATGTATTGTATGAAGGGAATAGCGTGCTCGTTTGCGATATCGTAACCCTTCGGGCCTGTCCGTTATCTGAGTTAACCACCATTACCGCAGATCGGGAAGCACCTGTAAGGTTAGGCATTGCGGTTAACTTTAATTCGGTATTTCCTTCACTTCCTGCAGTCTGGCTGATCTGCAACCAAAGATCGGCAGGATTTTTAGTATTCCATTTACCATTGCTGGTAACCGTTATATTTGAGATGCCTCCATCGGGCTGAAAAGCAACTTCAGATAAAGAAATATTAAGTTGCGGCTGCACATCCTCCTTCTTTTTGCAAAATGCAGTAAAAAGAGTAAGTGACAGTAATACTAAGATAGCTAATTGTCCTTTTATTTTTATACTTCTAAAATGACTCATTATTTATTTATGTTTTAAAATGATAGATGTTTTGTTAACAAAAGCGATAAAGCTAATGAAGCTGTATCATAAGTTGTGTTTATGTTGAATTTGTCACGTTGAGCCTGTCGAAACGCCTTTAAGATATTTAAAGGGGTCCTTCGACAAGCTCAGGATGACAATTTTAGATCTATGATACAGTTTCAGTTAATTTATTTAATTCTTACCACTCTGATGTTATCTACAGCTGCTTCAAAATTCTCGACCATTGTTGTGCCGTCATTAATGAAGGTAAAATTAATGGCTCCATTTCCTTGGGCACCAACAAGCGCTGTTAAGTTTGAGGCCGGTAATCCATTATTTAGAAAGTTTGATAGCGGAATGGCGACGGTTTGCCAACCATTGGTTTTGAAGGGGGTACTTGAGCCATTGACGTTCTTCCACGGTCTGTAAACAGCAGCGTAATCAAATGCGAAATCTTTCACAATCTGAAGCGTACCATTAACCCACGGCTTATTTACTGCTATTTCAAATTTAAGCGCATAGTGGCTTAGCGAATCAGACAAATTTGCAGTTGGAACCCACTGTACAGAATTTGTATTCATCGAACGTCCGCCTTCCCACCAGCTTCCATTCCCCGCAGGTACATTTGATGCTTTCATCACACCATAATTACCAGTATGTCCTGGGTAATTTACAGAACTGTTTGAAACATCAGAGCCCCAAGCCAAAGTATTTACATCATCATAATTATTTAACATCCCAGTGACATAATCATGAACATTATAAAAAGTTTTGGCCTCCCCTGCTTTGGTAACAACCGTAACGATTCCGCCATTGGTAAGGCCGGCAGGTACTACCAGGCTGATGGATGTGCCATCGTTAGATCCGGTAAAAGCCGTTACATCTTGCCCTGCGTAGTTTACACGCTTGATAAAAAAGAAATTCAATCCATTTATCCGTACAGAATCTCCGGGGTTAGCACTCTCATTTGATATACCGGTTATGGTTGGGGCCGGGGCTACTATCGGAAATGAAAAAGTTGTTTCTCCGTGGGTGGTTACATAGCGTATCGTATTAAGCTGCGATGGTTCAACTGTAGGAAATGCAATTACTGCAGGCATTAACACAATTGCGCTTGTATCAGAAAACCAGGAATCATTAAAAGAGCCTTTAACACCATTAAAATATATCTGAAGCGCACCTCTTAAATTTTTCCCGGTAATTACAATCCATTTCCCTGTACCTACCCTGGTGATCAGTGAGTCGCCCGGACTGGCTACGTAATTGCGTATTCCGGTAATTTCCGGCGAACCGGAAGAAGAGGATGATGTTTCTTTTTTACAACCCTGTTGTATAAAAAAGATTATGGCAATTAAAACAAGTAACAAATGGCTATTAGCCCTGTTCAATAAATTTTTCATATTAATCTCAATTAATAATTAGTGCTGTTAATTAATAGTATGCTACCGGTGGATCCAACAGTTTAGGATCGGCAGTTATCTCTGTTGCAGGGATAGGTAGCGTAAATGTGGCTATGGTTGGCGGCGTGATTACGATACCACTGGTATTTCTGGTTTTCTTTCCCGTAGCCGGATCATACGTAAATTGCACCCTTGTATTTTTTGAAATCTGGTTGCTTAGCAGTGTAATTGCTCCTTGCGGATTATAATATGAAAGGCGAACCAAGTCGAACCAGTATTGACCTTCAAATGCCAGTTCAATCCTCCTTTCATTCCTTAGCAGTTCTGTAGTGATAGTTGTTACCGGATCAACGCCAGCTCTTTTTCTGATCATGTTGAAAACCCTTAAGGCTTCGGCATCGGAAGTTGAACTGTTGTTGCCCAATAGTGCCTCCACATATACCAGGTAAACATCTGCCAAACGCAAAATAGCGTTGTGTTCTGTAGACGACCAGATATCCATAGTTGGTGCATTATTATCGATGGCTGTACCAACAATGTGTTTTTTAACACTGCAGGATGTGGCCGTATAGCCTCCGCCTGCGGCATTCAGCTCTGGGTAATGATCGCCCGTAAGCATGAAAGTAGCTTTCCGACGTATGGAATCCTGAGGTGTGTACAAACTATCCAAATCAAATGTGGGACCTATTGCTCCACCCCATCCACCGCCGGGAGGAACTACACTCGAGCTGGGGGCAAATTGGGTTTGGATGGCATTACCATTTCCATAACCCACACCTGGTGCCCACTGGAAAGCAAAAAGCGATTCTGAATTATCGTTAAATTGTGTTCTGAAAAGATTGTAATAACTGGGTAATAGCGTTAAACCACTGGTATTGATCACATTTTTGGCATAAAAAGCAGCACTATCAAGGTCAGATTGATTTCTGCTTCCCCCTAAACCAGCTTTGGTTAGGTATACTTTTGCCAGCATACCTTGTGCAGACCAGGTAGTTACGCGACCTGTCTGATCGCGTGTTGGTAAAGTAGCAGCGGCAAAGCGAAGATCATTAACAATAAAACGGTAAACGTCGGCAAGGCGATGACGGGGCAATAGCGGTTCTTTGATCAGTTTATCATTATCTTCTATTATTGGCACTGCCCCCCACAATTGCGCCAAATGAAAATATGCCGTGGCACGTAAAAATTTCAGCTCGCCAAGTGCGCCATTTTTATTTTTCAGCGGTATGCTATCGGCTGCTCTGGTATTGATGGCTTTAATATTGGTATTGCAGTGTGCTACTATTTTATAAAAACAGCGCCAAGATGTTCCAATTTGTCCGTTATTGCTGGTTACTGCAAACGAAGTTAACTGGGCAAGGTCGGCATTATAGGGCTGCAGCATATTGCCGCTCAGAATATCGCCGATGCCCAGTAGTGGAAAATTATTCCAATCAGACCATGGCTGCGCATACAGGGCAGCTGTGGCAAGCCTTAAGTCTGCAGCGCTCTTATAAAAATTATCTGTTGTTATTTGCGACAAGGGCGGTCTATCCAGAAAATCTTTTTTACAGCTGCTTATTAGTGTGGCAGCAGCGAATAAAGTGAGTATATATAGTTTAATATGTTTCATAATTTTTGGTCTTAGTTGTTTAAAATAGAGATGTTGGCACCAATAGTAAACACACGTGGCTGCGCATAATATCCATTATCTACACCTGCTGCTAAGGGATTCCATGAACCTATCTCAGGATCGTAACCTTTATATTTTGTAATTGTAAATACGTTGGTTACCTGGGCATACAAGCGCAAGTTTTTCAGGTGGATTTTGGATAAAAGACTCTCTTTAAAATTGTATCCCAGCGTAATGCTTTTGCACCTGATAAAAGAGCCATCTTCGATATATTTGCTCGAAAAACGTTGGTTGTCGTTACCACTGGCCTGGCTGATTCTGGTGATACTGGTTTCGGGATTGGTAATATATACGTTGTTGATATCAGCAGCAGAACCTGCAGGATTAATTAATCCGATGCGGGCATAATCTCCCACGTTTCTAAAGTATCCAAAGTTCTGATTCGGATTTTCTGCATCTACCCTCACCTGGTTATAAAGTTTATTGCCATAATTGCCGGACATGAAGATATTCAGGTCAAAGTTTTTATAATTAAAGCTGTTGTTTATCCCAAACTGGAATTTCGGAATTGGAGAACCTAAATAAACCTGGTCGCTTTCATCGATCACACCATCGTTATTTTGATCCTTGAATATAACATCACCTACCCATACGCCTCCCGAACCATTGGTAATTGGTATTGGAAGACCTCCTTTTTGCGGTAAGGCAGGGTACTTTTTAAAATCTTCTGCATTTTTATAGGTGCCCAGGGCTTCGTAACCATAATATTCCCCAATCGATCGGCCCACCGTTGATTTGGTAATTGCTGTGCTGCCTGCATAACCATATAATGCGGCAGCATCGGTATTTAAGGTGAGGATTTTATTGTTGTTACGGGAAAATGTCAGATTACTTCTCCAGTTGAAGTTTTTAGATTTAATATTATGGCTGGTTACAGAAAATTCAATCCCTTTATTGCTCACAGAACCGATGTTGATATAAGGTGACTGGATCGATCCCGGGGCATAGCCTGTAGCATCAACCATACCTGAATATAGTGGTAAGGTGAGGCTTAACAATAAGTTATCCGTTCTTTTATAATATGCATCTATCGAAAAGTCGACCCTTCTGTTCAGTATACTTACATCCAGACCGGTATTATATCCTTTTGTGGTTTCCCATTTTACGTCGGGATTGCCACTGGTAGCGATCAACTGCGAATTACCCGATAATGATGTTGCTACAGTAGTTAAAGTTGAACCGTAGGCATAATCACGAATATTTTGGTTATTCTGCAAACCATATCCGATCCTAAGTTTCAGGTCATCGATCGCTTTTACGTCTTTAAGAAATTTTTCCTGTTTAAGTTTCCAGGCGAATGCACCCGAATAAGTGGTCACCCATCTGTTATTAGCTGCAAATTTGGATGACCCATCATTACGGACGTTAAGTGTAATATTATACTTATCATCGTATTTAAAATCAATACGGCCGAAATAGGACTCTCCAGCTGTTTGCCCTTTATCGCCAGAGTTGGTTGCCGTTGTAGCATCACCACCATTTATGGCCTGTACATTATTGCTGGGAAAATTTGTTCTCTTTGCCGATACGTTTTCATAATCCCACAGTTTAGACTCGTGCCCAACCATTGCATTCAGGTTATATTTGTTGGCAAAAGAATGTGAGTAGGTTAGGTAATTGGTAAGGGAATAAAATGTATTTTTCCCACTAAAATAAGTTGCCGAATTAGAGGTTTTGGAGTAAGCACCCATGGTATAAATAGGATCGAACTGATCCTCGGTAGCCGTCGTAAAATTCCCTGATATTTCATTGCGTAGTGTAAGTCCTTTGGCAAACTGAACCTCTGCATAAGCATTTCCGAATAATTCGTAGCGGTTTTTAAGGTCTTTTACAATTTTTGCCAAAGCAAATGGATTGGTTCCCGTAGCGCCATAAATATTGGGATCATTGCCACCCCAGGTGCCGTCCGGGTTTACTACATTTACATCTGGCGTTTGATTTAATGCCTGTCTGATTACGCCTGCCTGAGATGTAGTAACGTTTTCTTTTACGTTGGCCAGCTGCAGGCTCACCCCCAATTTTAACCAATCGGTTGTTTTGTTATCCAGATTTAACCTGCTCGAAATTCTTCTGAAATCAGATCCGAGTGCAATTCCGTCCTGAGAAAAATAAGTTCCAGAAAGATAATATTTTGTTCTGGCATCACCTCCTGTTAGCGCAACGTTATGGTTTTGCATCAGCGCGGTTCTAAAAAGCGCTTTTTGCCAATCAGTCCCCACTCCAAGGTATGCCGGATTTGCAAACTGTGGTCTGAGATCATAACCGATAATCGCAGCCTTTTCATTCATAAAGGTTGCATATTCCTTGAGGTTCATTACCTCATAGTATTTGGGCAGTGCCTGTGCACCGGCATAGCCATCATAACTGATTACCGGTGGACCAGAAATCCCCCGTTTGGTGGTGATGATAACCACACCGTTGGTTGCCTGTGCTCCATAAATAGCGGTAGCAGATGCATCCTTCAAAATATCAATTGAAGCGATTTCGGATGGATTGATGCTGGATAATGGATTTGTGCCCTTATCGCCGGTTGAGGGTAGGATCTGAAGTCCATCGACTACATATAACGGTGGGTTGTTGCTAAAGCCAGACAATCCGCGGATCTGTACCGAAACACCGCCACCAGGCTGGCCCGAAATCTGCTGAACTACAACGCCGGGAACTTTTCCCTGTAGTGCCTGATCAACAGTGGTAGGTTGTGTTTTAAGGAGTTCTGTCCCTGAAATAGAAGATACAGAACCTGTAAGATCACGTCTGGCCTTATCGCCGTAACCGATCACAACCACTTCATCCAGTTTTGTAGATTCGATCCTTAAAATAACATTGATGATACTACCATCACCTATCATTATTTCCTGAGGCTGAAAACCGATCATTTTGAAAACGAGTACATCTCCGGTATTTGCCCTTATAGAATACTGTCCTTGCTGATTTGTTGATACAGCTGTTTTTTTTGTTTTTACCTGTACCGTGGCACCGACCAATGGCGCAGGATTGTCGCTTCCCACGATCTTTCCTGTAATCTGCCTCTCCTGAGCATAGCTTTTTAAGTGCATAAGCACTAAGAAAATTACCACCAGCAAAAAAGTCGGTAATTTCCGAATAGAAATTGTTTGGTTCATATTTGGTTTATTTTGGTTTGTTTCGCCCTTAATTAACGACACCTCCAGGAACAGCGAGACATATAAGAGTTTATTCTTCCCTGACCACTGATCCTAATTGCCTGCCATTAATTATTGGCTTTGAATATTCAAATATAGTTTCAAGTCAAATTGACGAATGCCTCAAATGATACAAAGAAGGATATTTTTGTTACATAACTATCGATAAACATTTTGATTAGAAAGCTAACCAAAACACCTTTAAACACTAAAAAAACAGATAAATAACTAAAAAAAAGATAATTCTACCACATAAAACCATCTCGCTGTTATGTAACATTTTATCGTTATAGGCTTTATCTGGAAGTGATTCTGTTAACTTAAGGCATTTGAAATCTCTGCTTATTGCCTCCGGATAGGATAAACTTTTCATTAAAATTCTTCCCCTGGATTCTTCCTCGTTGGACTAACATTGTGCGGATCACATGCAATTTACGCTCAGCAAACTTTAGTAGAGGAACAAAAAATCTGGAAACCTGGAAAAACACCGGACAGTTGAGCAGGATGACACCACGGCCCTTAAAAGATATAGACAGAACAATATCTGGTGAATAATTGCAAGCAAACTTACTGTAAAACACCAAAATCAACAGGCAACATTTGTTACCTATTTAGTAACATATATGCCCTTTGTGCAGAATACTTATCGCCAATTTTAATTGTTAGCATGCAGCTCCTATAAACCGATGGACCATTCTTAATTTTATAATCAGCGTGCTGCTGGTTCGAATTAGTATTACCGCCCATTACAGGTTTATCAGCTTCAGCCTGCTAATAATATCTATATCTAACCAAAAAACAATTATGAGCATGAAAATCATCAATCTAACAAGGCTGTTAGAACCAACAAGACTGCGGCTCCAGCTAGTTTCGAGAAGTGCATGGCCCGTCAGAGTACAAACAATCGTCAACGGAAAAAACACAACATCAACCGATGGTAAAAAACCGCTTTTCTGTATTAGCTTAGTAAAAAAGGAAGGCAAACCGCATTACCTGCATCGACGGTTCCTATCCGATCATTAAAAAACTATCTGTAAAAAGCTAGTCGTAACCTATTATTAGCTGTTATCGAATTAAATATCAATGTAATACAGTTCACCAACAAAATCATCTACACTATGAGAATCTTAAAATATTTTATGGGCATCTTCATGTTCCTTTTGGTAACAAGATGCCAAAAGCCGGAAGTTGCCGTTCCAGAATCGGATACAATCAATAAAACAACTGCCAGGGCGTTAACTGCAACCAGTTATCCAAGTTATAACCTATCACCTCTTCCCCCCGATCAATCGGGGGTAAACAGTACGGCAATGCAGCTTTCGGCAAAATTCAAACTGGGCTGGAATATAGGCAACACGCTTGAGGCAATTGGCGGTGAAACAAACTGGGGCAATCCTATGGTTAGTCAGGCGCTTATCGATCAGGTGAAAAGAAGCGGTTTTACTGCCGTTCGGATCCCCTGCTCATGGAACCAATACATGGCCAACAGTTCTACGGCACAACTTCAGCAATCATGGCTGAACAGGGTAAAGCAGGTTGTGCAATACTGTGTTAACGATGGGCTGTATGTAATATTAAATATCCATTGGGACGGGGGCTGGCTGGAGAACAACTGTACCCCAGCCCAACAGGCAGCGGTTAACGCCATGCAAAAAGCTTTCTGGGAGCAGATTGCTACGCAGATGCGTGATTTTGACGAACATGTTATGTTTGCCAGTGCTAATGAACCTGCGGTATCAGATGCTACCGGAATGGGCGTTCTGCTTTCCTATCATCAAACCTTTGTGAATGCGGTCAGATCAACCGGTGGCCGAAATAGTTACAGGGTATTGGTTATCCAAGGGCCTACAACCAACATTGAAAGCACCAACAATTTAATGAATACCCTACCCACCGATCCTGCAGCCAATCGCCTGATGGTTGAAGTACACTATTATACTCCTTTTAATTTTGCCGGTCTCACCGAGGATGTAAGTTGGGGCAATATGTTTTATTATTGGGGGAATGGATATCATTCCACTACTGACGCTTCACGGAATGCCACTTTTGGCGAAGAATCAAATGCCGGAGCAGATTTTTCGCTGATGAAGACCAAGTATATTGATAAGGGCATTCCGGTAATATTGGGCGAATATGGGGCAATCCGGCGATCGACAACGCTTTCTGGTGATGCGTTGACACTCCATATGGCCAGCAGGCCATACTATATAAACCATATCACCCATCAGGCACTCTTAAATGGCTTACTTCCATTTTATTTCGATGATGGGTCAAGTGGAAACAATGCATTCAGAATCATTGACAGGCAGACAAATGGAGTTGCTGATCAGCAAGGCCTTGCCGCAGTGGTACAGGGAGCGCAAAATAACACGACCTCAAACATCCAGGTAGGACAGGTTTACCAGATTGTAAACAGATACAGCTTTAAGGCATTGGAAATTGGAGGATGGGGTACTGCTAATCAAACACCTGCACAGCAGTGGGCTTATGTAGCGGGGGCAAATCAGCAGTTCAAAGTGGAAGATGCAGGAGGTGGATATTACAGGTTAACACCAATGCATGCCACCGGAAAGTGTTTAGAAATTAATGGCTGGAGCACTGCCGATGGCGGCCAGGCAGCTTTATGGGATTACAGTGGTGGTGCAAATCAAAAATGGTCAATTCAGATTACCTCTAATGGATATTATAGGATCATTAATGTAAATAGCGGAAAGGCTTTGGATATTAATGGATCGTCACTCAACAATGGTGGCACAGCTATTCAATGGTCTTATAGTGGTGGACGTAACCAGCAGTGGGCATTTTTGAAAATATAAATATTACAAACCAATAGTCTGATACCGTTGCTCAGCATTTATGTCAGGCGCTATCAGGTCTTTTGGGCGACCTGACTAAAAGCGAGCTCATGTTACAATGAAAAAATTTCAGTCCCGTGAACTGAAAAAATTTCAGAAAAAATGAAAATTTTTCAGTTTGAATGCTATAATCACTTTATTTTCACCACTGGCATAACAGTTGATTAACCAAAAATGGGACAATCAGCGTCCAGAGAAAATTAATTGATTTATAGTCCATTTATTATTAAAAATTGTAAAGGAGAAAACACTATGACATTGGTTAAATTCAATCCGGAAAAAAAGAACAGCTCATTATTGCCAGGCTTTAATGACATCTTTGAATCAGTACTCGGCGACACTTTTTTTACCGACCGCCGTTTAAGCAGCGTTCCAGCTGTAAACATCTCGGAGTCAGCCGATCATTATCATATTGAGCTTGCTGCACCCGGACTTAAAAAAGATGATTTCCGCGTTTCGGTAGAGCGTGACATGCTTACTATCTCAACTGAAACAAAAAACGAAAACCTCAGCGAAGGAAGAACCTATAATAGAAAAGAATATAGTTATTCGGCCTTCACAAGATCTTTCACACTTCCTGAAAGTGCTGACGTTGAAAAGATCAGTGCAAGCTATAACGATGGAATTCTGAAACTTGAACTTCCTAAAAAAGAGGAAGCCAAGGTGGTCGCCAGGCAGATCGAAATCCAATAAAAAAAGCCGCTGATTGCGGCTTTTTTTATTCACGACCTCGAATCAATAGACTTAAAAAAAGAGCTGATTGCAGCTGGAAGATTAATGCATTCCCCCTCTATGCTGGAAAAGGGTACTAACACCAGTTAATAAAATGTGCGGGAATGGAAGATACATCTGCAGACTTTCGCACTGATAGTGCTATGCAGGATTAATTAATGGTAAACTGAAATAAAAAACAGAGCCCTTTTTTAACTGGCTTTCTGCCCATATTTTTCCGCCGTGTCTCTGGATAATCTCGGCAGATAGATAAAGTCCTATTCCAAAACCGGCAACAGTACTCATCCGATTGTTTTCTACCCGGTAAAACCGTTCGAAAAGTTTTGGGATATCGTTTTCATCTATTCCCATCCCATGATCCGTTATGCGGAATACGGCTGTGCCGTCCTGAAGATAACTTTCAATAATTATTTCACTATCAACAGGTGAATATTTCACCGCATTGCTGATCAGATTATTCACCACATGGCCAAGTTTGTCCCTGTCTACATTAACAAAAAAACCTGGCTGGAATGCAAACTTTATATTATGGTTGTTTACGGTTGCAATATATTCTTCCACCACTTCCGTAAGCAGGACAGACATTTCCATGGGCTGAAAATCCATCAGCATTTTTCCCGACTCCAAACGCGAGAGGTTAAGAAAACCATTGATCATGCCTGTCATTTTATTGATCTGACGCTCAGCACCCTTGAGGGCCTTGTCTGGAAAGCCGTTCAAAGTACCTCTGGCTTTCAGCTGCATAACCTGAATATAACCTTTCATGGAAGTAAGCGGGGTTTTGAGCTCGTGACTAACCATTGCAATAAAATCGTTCTTCCGCTGTTCATCCCTTTTCTGATCTGTCACATCCATCAGAACAGCATAAAAGCTATCAAAATCGCCATAACTGCTTTTTTTAAACTTGCCTACTATCCTCATCCAACGGTTATCACCGGAAATAAGATGCTTGATTGGATAGGTATAATCCAGGGGCTTTCCAAGATTGATACAATCCTGAAGGACCTCTTGGAGCGCTGACAGATATTCACCGTCAACACTACTCAACACCATCGTCCAGTTGACTTCCCCCTCCAAAGGCAGGCCACAGAGTTTCCTGAACCGTTCTGATACTTCAACCCGTCCTGTTTTAATATCAAGGTTACAACTGCCCAGCTCGGCGGCATCGAAGGCCGACTGTAGGTTATCTTCACTCTCCCTAAGTGCATCGAGTGCATCTTTAAGCTGACCGTTGACTTCTTTCTGAAGATCATTGACTGCTGCGAGTTTTTCATTGATAGTCTCGAGCTCCTGTGTCCTTAGCCTAACTGTATTTTCAAGATTTTCATTGAGTTCATCTGCATTTTTTCTTGCTGCTTCAAGTTCCCTGTTCCTGGTTTCCAAAAGCAACTGGTTTTTCTTCAGCTCGCTCAGATCGGTAATAATGACGCTTAGTGAAGTACCTTCATCAAGGTTAAGCGCCTTTAGAGAGAGCTGAACCGGTAAAGAAGCCCCGGAGCTGTTGATGATATCGACTTCTGCCCTGGTGTCCACTTCCCACGCTCCATCGATCGTTTCCTTGACAAAGGCCTGATCTTCTGTTGAAAAAAATGCCAAAAAATTTAGACCGATAACTTTTTCTAAAGGCAGCCCCAAAAGTCGGGCGAGCTGTGAGTTGCAATACAGTACCCGATATGATTCATCGAGTGTAAGCGCGCTTTCGGTCATCTGTTCGATAAAGATCCTATAGGTATGATCAGCACTCTTAAGCGTAAAAAGCTGATGACCATCCTGACCATTTACAATCAGTGCATCAACTTCTCCAGAGCGGATCGCATGGATAATATCGTTGGCTTCCTCGAGCTGGATACGAAGTTCTTCATAGGCCTGCTCTAGCCTGATATGTTCACTTGACTTCTGCATAACTTAAAAACTGATACCCAAACCTTTCAATACTTTCTCCCTATCAGAGCAGTCCCCGATCAACTTCTTGATAGGAACTGGCGATTTTTTGATCAACATCGGAATGGCCGTTACATCATCCTGCTGCACTAGCAAGGGTTGCTGATGTGCATCAATGATATCCAACTCGTACCTGCCGGCAATAAATTCCTCGCATATTGCGCGGATGTTGACAACTGCCCTTGCGGAAACCGGTGATGCACCTGCAATAAAAAGCCTAAGCGAAAAAAAATCAGCGCTTTGGGTACTATCTGGATGATCCGGGTTTCCTGTCTGCATAATTAATTTTTAATCTTTGCACGTATATCCAATCCAACCAGAACCTTTTCCTCGTTTGAGAGGTCGCCTATAATTTTGCGGACCGGTTCAGGTACTTTTTTTACCAGTGTCGGAATGGCAAATATCTGATCACCTTCAGCCAACTGTGGTTTTTCCAAAAGATCGATCACCTCAATGCTATATAATCCTTTCAGGTGCTCCTCGCAGAGCTTTTTCAGGTTTTCCAGTGCGACAACCGATTTATTGGTTTTACCGGCCACATATAGCCGGAGTTCATATGCTTTCCCCACTATTTATTTGTTTTTGTGTACATTTTTTTCTTCCCCACCATCATCTCCCCTGCGCAGATCGGCAATTTTACTTATTGTCTCGCCCATAATCTGTTTTTTTAAAGCCTCCTCAACATAAACTTTATTGAGCTCCTCTTCTGCCGATTCATATTCGGACCTTAGACTTTCGATCTTTGATTCTAAAATTTTACGTTTGCGTTCAAGTTCACGGTCCTTACGGCTGACAGCCTGGGCATGGATGACCTCGCCAGTCTGTTCCATAAGCATCCTTGCCTCCCGAGCCGAGCCGGTTAGCACGCCATCTTCGGTAAGGTATACATCCACCAGATCTAGTCCCTTATCTGTAATCACAAATTCACGTATCTGGTTGGAATGTTTCATTCCTCTGGATTTCATGATATACAATCCACGGTTCCGCTCACCGTTGCTCTCAATATCGCGGATCAAAAGCCAGGCATCAACAAGTGAGGAAACCCCTTCATCAGTTTGTTCGTTGACGATATTATTAAGGGTGAGGGCTGTAAACATTACCGTAATCTGTTCAGCCTGTAGAAAATCGATCAGGCGCACGAGCATGGTTTTCACGTCGCTAACCGATCCTATAGTGATCAGGTTGGTAATCGGATCAAGCACAACAACAGATGGTCTGGACTTTTTGATCGCCTTATGGATCGCCACCAGATGCATCTCCAGTCCGTACAAGGTAGGGCGTGAGGCGTAAAACTCAAGCGTTCCTTCCTTAAGGTGTTTTTGAAGGTCTATGCCTATAGAACGCATATTTCTGATGATCTGTTTTGGGGATTCTTCGAAAGCAAAGAAAAGGCATTTCTCTCCCCTCAAACAGGCCGCATTGGCAAAAGTGGCCGCTATACTGGTTTTACCCGTGCCGGCCGTACCCGAAACCAGGATACTGCTCCCTTTAAAAAAACCAGAATTTCCCAGCATTTTATCGAGCGCAGGAATACCAGAAGACAGGCTTTTTGAGGAAACCTCATGATTCAGCTCCAAAGAGGTAACAGGAAGCACGGAGATGCCCTCATCATCAATCAGAAAGGGATATTCATTGGTTCCGTGAACCGATCCCCGGTATTTTACAACCCTTAATCTTCTGGTGGAGATCTGGTTGATAATCCTATGATCAAGTAAAATAACACAGTCTGACACATACTCTTCAAGCCCCTGACGGGTAAGGCCATTTCCTCCACGTTCACCTGTTATAACCGCTGTAACGCCTTTCGATTTTAAAAACTGAAAAAGTCTCCTGATCTCTGCCCGAAGCACTGCCGTATTATTTAATCCTGCGAAAAGGTTCTCGATGGTATCAAGTGCTACCCTTTTTGCACCTATACTGTCAATTGCATAACCAAGCCTAATAAAAAGCCCCTCCAGGTCATACTCTCCGGTCTCCTCAATTTCTGAACGGTCAATATGTACGTAATCCAACCTTATTTTTTTATCCTTTTCTAACTGTTCCAGGTCAAATCCGAGTGATGCTACGTTAGCTTTAAGTTCCTCAGCTTTTTCTTCAAAAGCCATAAATACCCCTGGTTCGCCATAATCCAAGGCTCCTTTAACAATGAACTCAATGGAAAAAAGTGTTTTTCCAGAGCCGGCCTCCCCACAAACAAGTGTTGGCCTTCCCGAAGGCAGACCACCTAATGTAATCTCGTCAAGTCCGGAAATCCCAGTAAGTGTTTTTGGAATTGTACCAGTTGAGCGCGCTTCCAGTTGCTTTTTTGATTTAGCCATTTATCTCTTTTTAACGCTTAAATCTATTAAATAATAATAATCTCGATCAGTTCTTCTCAAACAAACAGGGAATATTAAAAAATGTTTGCAATAAGCGCATATATTGGTACCGGAAATCACCGCATATAAGTTGAGAAATGACATGGCATGTGTTGAGGCCAACAAGAAAAACAGAAAAACACAATATACCCGTTCGTTCATTCAACATCACAGGTTACTTGGCATCGATAAGGCAGGACATATAAAATAAAAAGCGGGCATCACATATCGCTGCCCGCTTTTTAAGGTGTTAGGCATTTCCGCCCGCATTTCCGGCAAGGTCTCCCCCAACATCATCTTCATCATCCGTTTCGCCGGTAAGTCCACGTTGAACCTCGTTATCATCGGCTTCTTTTTCTTCGTTGGGACTTATGTGTGCCTGTTCATTGCCATTTTCACCTTCGTTGTCTTCTTCTTTTGGATCGATGTAATTTTTCATAGTATCTGTTTTATAGTAAAACAGATACTTTATAGCTATAGTTTCAAAAAATTAGCAAAACCGGAACCAAATATGGTTGCCTGCTCAATAGCTGGTCGGGATAGGAAGATTCGAACTTCCGACCTCCAGCACCCCATGCTGGCGCGATACCTGGCTACGCTATATCCCGTTTACTGAATTCCCTTTAGGGAGTACGAAAATTGCTACAAAGATATATCAACTTGCTCTTTTGATAGAATTTTTTTTTAAAAAAAAGAGGCTGAAGAATTATTAAGTTTTTAACAGAAAATGAACAGTGCTTTACTTTAAACTTTTTAAGCATGCGAATGTTATATAAAAATGGAAAACATCGAACAACTCATTATACCTGCCGCAAGAAAAGGCGATACGGAGGTTTTAAAAGAACTCATACACAGAGGAGTAAATATAAATTTTCAGGACGATAAAGGTTATACTGCTCTGATTATTGCCTGCTATAACAACCAGCTGGAAGCCGCAGCATACCTGATTGCTTCGGGAGCAGACTTGAATCTTGGAGATCAGGGAGGCAACACAGCTTTAATGGGTGCAGCATTTAAAGGTTATACCGATATTGCAAAATTATTGATCGAAAGCGGGGCAGACCTTAATCTTCAGCATGGAAACGGTGGCACTGCATTGATGTTTGCTGCAATGTTTGGCCGCAATGAGGTATTAAAACTACTTTTAGAACATGGTGCAAAAATCGGTCTTCAGGACATTAGGGGGCAGCATGCATTAGATCTGGCCATTTTGCAGGGGAACGAAACCGGAGCAGAACTGCTTGAATTATACAGCAAAAATGCTAATCTTGCAAAAGCGCCTTAACCAGCCCTTTCCACTGCGGATATGAAAAGCCCAGTTTGGCCGCCATACCCACCATAAAATTCCTTCCCTTATCATAAAGGCTGCCATTATCTGTATTTGGCACTTCATTTCTGCCATGTTCTTCCGCAGTTACATATTGTCCGGTCTGTGTAATGATAAAACTTGATGTGGCTTCACTTTTTAAAAAGTGGGCAGTTTCCTTTTTTTGTGACAAAGGATGCGCGCAAGGTCTTACCCTCATGCACAAGGTTTGCTTCTTACCGTCGCTTTCTGTTGTGATTTCCTCGATTTGAACCCAGTCATAGCCCATTCCGGCCTGGGTTCCAGGACCTGGAATATCGATCCTGATATAATCATTTAGCTGAGCCTGCCTTTCTGCACGGATACCCTGAGGATCAATTAATTGGAAAGCGGATATGCCTGCATAACGACCCCATTCGTTGACGGACAATAATCTAGTACACGCCCGTTCAAAAACCTTTGTCGCTTCTTCAGGGGTGCTACAGTTCCTATGCTCTATTACGTCCATCCCGCTACCGATATATTGGGCAGGTATGGCTTCTAAGTTGTTTTTATTTTCCATATCCAATAAATTTGGTGAAGGCTTTTGGCCTTCACCTGGTTTGTACCTTAAACTATGCAGGTATTTTTCTTTGAATTTCACGGTCCCAAAAGCGATGCAAAGCAATCATTTCTGTAAAAGTCTTTGTAAGAGCCTTAATATCTTCAGTAATCAAAACGCCTTCGCGTAGTGCAGTACCGTTGGCATATTCTGCGGGTAGCTTTTTAGCGAAATAAGTAAATTCCAATACCTCGAGTGCCTGTTTGTCGGCAGCAATTGCCTTACAATGCTTAAATGCCTCATTTAAGAAATGAATTGCATTGGCTTCTCCACTAAGTGCATTAACTGAATTAGTGCCCCCAGGTACATATACTGCATCGTAAAGGACAGATGCTGCAGTTAGAAGACTTTCATCCACTACAATATTTTTACCGCCTGCCGAAATAATTTCACCCAATCTTGGCGCTATAATATGCACTACCGCTCCCTGAGCAACAAGGAAATCTTTAACTTTGCTAAGGGTCTGCTCATTTACTCCATCAGCAGCAAGGATGGCAATTTTTCTTGATCTGACTGTATCTTTGATCGTTGTAGCCATACTTAGCGCTGTGGACCTTGCAAGGCTTCCTTTAGGATTTACAGAAGCATAATCTTTCCTCTTGCCATCAGCTGGCAGGCTATTGTTAAGGTCTGCCAAGGGGATTTTTGGAATCTGCAGGCCAAGTGCCTGCGCAACGGCCCCAGCCAGGCCTTTATCTATCTGGATTAATACAGCCAGCATACGTTCCCGCACAGGAATGGCCTTTACTTTACCGAGTTCAAAGCTAAAGGCATCAATAATGTGGTTCTTTTCGGCATTGCTCTGTGAATTGAGGAATAAGCGGGCCTGCGAAAAATGATCAAAAAAACTCCTGCTCCTTGCCCGGATCTTTCTGGCATCAATTGCCTCATTATGACTTACAAAGCCACCTTGTGCAGCTGATGCCTGTCTTGGATCGTTTGCGGCGAGTCCGTTCGGACCATAACTGGTTTTACCCCTGTTGATCGTTTGGCGCATATGGCCGTCACGTTGGTTATTATGCACAGGAATTACAGGTCTGTTAATCGGGATTTCATGAAAATTTGGTCCTCCCAGTCGGATTAGCTGGGTATCGGTATAAGAAAACAATCTGCCCTGCAATAAAGGATCATTGGTAAAATCGATACCTGGTACAACATGGCCAACGTGGAAAGCGACTTGTTCAGTTTCCGCGAAAAAATTATCGGGGTTTCTGTTGAGTGTCATTTTACCAATACGCTGCACAGGAACAAGTTCTTCAGGGATCAGTTTGGTAGGATCCAAAAGATCAAATTCAAACTTAAACTCATCAGCTTCAGGAACGATCTGCACACCGAGTTCCCATTCAGGGAAGGCACCGGCCTCTATGGCATCCCAAAGATCCCTTCTATGAAAATCGGGGTCCTTACCCGAAATATTCTGTGCCTCATCCCAGGCCACCGAATGCACGCCCAAAAGTGGCTTCCAGTGGAATTTCACAAAACTGGCCTCACCATTGGCATTTACAAACCTAAAGGTATGTACACCAAAGCCCTCCATCATGCGGTAGCTCCTTGGGATGGCACGATCACTCATCAGCCACATGATCATATGCGATGACTCAGGCATCTGGGAAATAAAATCCCAAAAAGTATCGTGAGCCGAAGCGGCCTGTGGCATTTCATTATCAGGCTCTGGTTTTACTGCATGAACAAGGTCTGGAAATTTAACCGCATCCTGAATAAAAAATACCGGCATATTATTGCCTACAAGGTCAAAATTTCCTTCCTGGGTATAAAATTTTACGGCAAAACCTCTTACATCACGTGCCAGATCTGTCGACCCCCTGGAGCCTGCTACCGTTGAAAACCGAACGAACACCGGGGTTTCTGCTCCCGGATCGCATAAAAATGCAGCTCTGGTTAATTTAGACATATCTTCATAAACCTTAAATACACCATGTGCTGCAGACCCCCTTGCATGAACTACCCTTTCGGGTATACGTTCATGATCGAAATGTGTAATTTTCTCACGGAGGATAAAATCCTCTAAAAGTGTTGCCCCTCTTTCTCCGGCTTTGAGCGAATTCTGATCATCATTAATTCTAACCCCGTGGTTAGTTGTTAAAAATTCGCCTGTCGAATCTGCTACAAAAGATTCCAGATTGGCCGTCTTACCATTTTCTGGTTGGGCAGGTTTATTTTTTCTTTTTGGTGTTTTCTTATCCATAGTGTTTTTAGCTTAGGCCTCTTTTTGGGCTGTTAAAGATTATTTTTCTGCGGTTTATGCATTTACTGGTTTAGGGAAAAACTATCGGCTAATGTGCCGTAGGCACGGACAAAATTTATCCTTGCCCCTGTATTTTCATCAACAAGCTCTATATTATGGCTCCGCAGTTGCGATGCGAGGGAATCTAAGGGCTGCTTCTCATCTATCAAAATATCAACTTCCGCTGGTCCCTTTATCTTCAGATCCATAATTCTGTCCCCTAAAAATGCATTAAGCTGTTCAATGAGTTTTTCCATGTAGTTTTAAGGATAGATATGCTCAACAGTTTCAGTATTGTCTTCCCTGGAAGTAGCACTATTCCGAATTACTTCCTGAACACAGGGCAAGGCAAAAAAAACGATAGCGAGAAAAAGGAATATCTGATTTTTCATAAGATATTTTTATTGCACCGGATGTATTTTCGGTATATAGAAAACCTGCAAAAACAATAAATGGTTTTAACAATTTAGCTTACCATGTTTGTTACCCACTTTGGCCATAGTGCTTTTAGTATTATACTCTTTCAAAAAAATTAATTTTTATGATGAATTCAGCCATTTTCTTCTGCGCGGTCCGCATCCGAATCCGATTTCCCTGCCTGTTTTGATAATTCCCTGGCAGAAGCCTCATCCTGATAAGCACTATCTGCATCACTGGCCTCAATCTGTGAATGCGGTACAACACCAACCTTATTCTCATTGTTCTGCTGATCTGTTTTTTTGTTTTCCATTATCTTAAGTTTAAACCTTTGAAATTATTTTCTGCAAGAAGCAACCTTTGTTTTAAAAGCTGTACTTCATTATAAACACGGCAAACCTGTTGCAGGTTTGATTTATTTAGCAGTTAAGGTATGTAGTTGCAACACTGGTTAATATTTCAATTAAATTTTTCTCAGCAGGCACAGTATCAACATGGTTTTTAATAACTTAAAAAAGGGACGCCCTGGTATTTATATCTCAAAGGCAGGCAAGAAGAAAACAAAAACTGAAAACCTTCTGAAATTTTCGCCTGTTTATGTAAATAATACAAACCCTTAGACTTAATACTAAAGAATATGACAAACAAGCAAAACTTTTTTGAGCGTATATCTGACAGGATTACCTATTGGACCGGCAGTGTTGGCGCCTTTACCATAGCTGTTGGCATTATTATAATTTGGGGGGTTAGCGGCCCCATTTTCAACTATTCGGATACCTGGCAACTGGTAATTAATACCGGAACAACAATTATTACTTTTTTAATGGTATTTCTGATCCAAAAAACGCAGAATAAGGATTCGAAGGCCATACAGTTAAAACTTAATGAGTTATTGGCAGCCAGTAGACATGCAAGTAACCGTATGGTTGATATTGAAGATCTTTCGGAGGCAGAACTGGATGTATTACATAAATACTATGCAAAACTTTCTGATGTGGCAGAAAAGGAAGAAGATATCCACCATTCGCATTCAATTGATTCTGCAAAAAAACGTTCAGAAGAAAAATTAACAGCTGCTCCCAGGCTAGTTAAAAATAAAAAAAATGGTTAAACCTTAGTCGTTCCATTTATAATTTAATAGCACATTAATTAATAAGATAAAACAAAGATGAAAGACCTATCCTTAAATAACAGCAAAGAAGAGTTGAATACATTAAAGAAAAAATTTGATGACGGATTAATTGAATCATCATGGAGCGAGAACGGGGAATTGACTTATATTATCAACGATGGATTGGATTTAAATGAATATGCTAACCTGGCCAAACAGATTCTGGAGAGCGAAGGCGATATTGCCCATGATTTTACTGGCAAGGTTACCAATAAATCGAAAACTTCATCAGCAAGATTCGAATACAGGTCTGGCTGGTTTTTAGATGGCATGGCTGATGGAGAAATTGAATAACTGGTAGCAGCAATGTGCAAACAGACTGATAACGAAATATGAAATTAGGAAAAGCATACATCGGCACATCGGGATGGAAATACCGTCATTGGGAGGGCAATTTTTATCCTGATGACCTTAAAAAGAAAGATCAGTTTAAATATTTTACCGAACATTTCGATACTGTTGAACTGAATAATTCATTTTATCGCCAACCAAGCATCGATAATTTTAAGCAATGGCAATTGCAAAGCCCTAAGAATTTCACTTATGCTGTTAAAGCCAACAGATATTTTACCCACCTCAAAAAATTGAAGGTGGAGCAGGCTGAAATCCTGGATTTTTTAGAAGCCAGTGAAGGGCTGGAAAACAAACTGGGACCTATCCTTTTTCAACTCCCACCTAAATGGAAATTAAATACCGAAAGGCTGGAAAGATTTTTAGAAATGCTTCCTAAAAAGCACCGATATACTTTCGAATTCAGAAATCCAAGTTGGTATCATGATGATGTATTTACACTGCTCGCCAAATACAACTGCGCATTTTGCATTTACGAGCTGGCCGGGCATCAATCTCCCATTTTGAGCACAGCAGATTTTGTGTATGTCAGATTACATGGTCCTGCAGGAAAATATCAGGGAAGTTATAACAACCACAGCTTAACAAAGTGGAACAATATGTTGATTTCGTGGATAAAAGAAGGAAAAGACGTGTACCTCTATTTCGATAATGACCAGGCTGGTTATGCTGCTTTTAATGCGCTCGAAATAAAAAAGATGATCGGTCCGGCGTATCAAAAATAATTTGGCAAATAAAAAATTAGGCTAAAATACCCAAGCTTATGTTGGTTAATTTTTCGCTTTGCTTAAAACTTTTAATCTGATGGTTCTGTTTATTTTAACAAAGTAAATCGCATTATGGCAAATACCAAAAACGACAGAAAAGACCTTGAGAAAGGCAATCAAAGGAAAAACCAGGAACAGCTAAATCAAATGGCCTTGGGTAATACTGAAATAAAAAACACGCCGTTAATCAATAACAACGATCTTTTAAGTTTGCCCAAAACTTCCGGCACAGGTGCAAACCCTGCCGCAGCCACTCCCCATTCGCTTATTGTACACGAAGATGAAAAGGAGGAGGACAGGTATGAAGAAGGCAACGATAAAGATCAAAAAACCGCTGCTACAGAATAATTTGAAAACGCAAATGCTATTGTTAATGAATAAATATTTAGTGTACAAATTTTCTTTATGGGTAAACTGATCTGTATACTTGAGGATGATGCAGGGATAAGAGATATATTACAGTTCCTGCTTTTAGAAGAAGGCTACCAGGTAGCATGTTTTACTACCGTTAATGAGTTTCTTAGCAGAAAACATATCAATCCAGACCTTTATTTATTGGATGTAATGCTACCCGACGGCAACGGGATGGCGGTGTGCAAACTGCTTAAGGCTGATCCTCAAACTGCTGCTACACCAGTAATTATGATGAGTGCCCATGCCGATATACAACAAATGACCAGCGGATGTAACGCCGAAGAATTTGTGGTAAAGCCTTTTGACATCTTTGTATTATTAAAAAAAATAGTTGATCTATTAAATTTAAAAAGTGCTGGAAAGGATATATAAACGGCTAATTAAACTTAAATCAACCGAATTGGATTAAAACTTCGTTTAATTATAGCGCAAACACCAGAACGATAAAAACCAGAGCGGCAATATCAGCTTTGGTTATTTTTTCAAGCGTTGGATTTCACTTAAGTCTGCCGTCCAATGGGCAATTTTTGCTTCAGCCCAAGCCCTCAAATCAGGGTTGAGCAATCCTGTAGAACCAGTGGCTTTTACATGGAAGCTAATCATTTTTTGATCTGAATCTACGAGAAGTGAATGTAACTGTTCGAATTGGACCGGATTATGTTGACGCAATAAGGTTAGTTTTTGTAGGTGTTCTTCTTTGAGCGAAGTTTGTTGAAATTGATTCTGCGTATTTGTATTTGCGGCTAACTGCTGAATATAGGCTTGATTTTCATGCTCTCTCCTGATGCCTAAATCCTTAATTTCTGGAGCATCAGCCATCTTTTGCAGTTCAAGATTCAACTGCTGCTGATATTGCATTTCAGGATACACGGAGTCGGTAAATTCACGATCTGGCATAGCAAATTCGGTCTGATCATGCTTACAGCTGAGTAAAAACAGCGAAACGATAAGAAATAGACAAAACTGGTGACATTTCATGATTTTAACTCTTTTTACATACTCATTAATTAACTGTAGATAAACCAGTAGAAATTCTTCGGCTTATTTAATCCGTTTTTTCACCATAAAACAAAGTAAAAACAGATATGGTTTTATAAATTAATGGGTTGATGGAGAAGAATTGCATAAAATACCAATGGTTGTGTGCTGAATATAGACGAAAATGAAAAATTCATAAAACATTCACAAAAACACAATTGTTTTATTACTAGTATTTTAACAATAATTCTATTCTTATGAAAAAACTTATGATTATGATGCTAGCCTGTTCAATCTGCCTGGCATCGGTTGCACAAACACGACAAGACACCACTAAAAAAAAGACGGAAAAAACAAAGCCAGTAAAAAAAACCAAAGAATGGCCGTCTAAAAAAGACACCACCAAACGTGACACACTCAAACGTGACACCATGCACAAAACCAATCCGGTACATTAAGCAAGGGCCCTAACGGGCCTTTTTAATGCACCAACAATTTTTCTAACAACTTTAAGCTATTTAGACATCAGGTGGCCTACAAGTTCAGCCTCGTTGGTCAAATCTAATCGCAATGGCGTAATAGAAACATAACCATGATCAACCGCCCAGCGATCGGTGTCTTCTTCGGCCGGCTCAAGCGGGGTTACTGTGATCCAAAAATGTTTCCGTCCCATCGGATCTTCTCCTGGAACAACATTTCCATCATACAGGCGCACAGACTGCCGCGTCCACCTAATGCCTTTAGGTTCTGGCGGAAAATTAACATTATACAGGGCAAGCTCATTGTTTATAAATAATTCCTCTAGTGAACTGACCACAAAGGGTTTGAGTTTTTCGAAATCAGGTTCGGTACGGCCAACTGGCGTACTTAAAGCGATACCTTTTACACCCAAAAGAACAGCTTGTTTTGCCGCAGCCAATGTGCCCGAATGCCACATGGAATTGCCTAAATTTGGTCCCATATTAATCCCCGAAAGTACCACATTGGTATCAGGATATAGGTGCAAGCCAAGTGCAACACAATCGGCTGGTGTACCGTTTACACGAAAGGCATCTATACCCTCAAAAGCAATCGGCGATTTCTTGTAGCTCAAAGGCCGTGAATGTGTTATTGCATGGCCCATTGATGACTGTTCTACATCAGGGGCAACAATTCTTACTGTGCCAAAAGTTTTGGCAATGTTGGCAAGTGCTGCTATTCCGGGGCTGTAAATGCCGTCGTCATTGGTGATTAAGATATTCATTTCTATTTTTTTACTGTTTATACCTCTTAATAAAACTAAGTCTGGCCTATATTGTTCAAATAAAGATGAAAAAGCCAGCGCCTTTAGTTCATGTAATCCATAATCCTGGAGCAGGACAGCAAAAACATTCAGAAAAAAAACTCTCGTCTGCTATTGAGCGTCATGGCTTTTCGATAGATTATGCGTCTTCTGAAAAACGTTCGTTAAAAGATATCCGCCCCGAAACTTCATTTATTGCCATTGCCGGCGGCGATGGAACCATAAAAAAAACGATTATCAAACTTCTTGATAAAAAACTGCGTTACAAACGACCCGTAGCTCTTCTCCCCTTTGGTACTGCAAATAATATTGCAACTTCTCTTGGTATTTCAAGCGATCTGGACCGTAATATAGCCTCCTGGTCTAATTACAATCTGCGAAAATTTGATATTGGACAGGTTACCGGAACAGCAGAACCACTGTTTTTCATCGAATCTTTTGGCTTTGGCATTTTTCCTAAACTAATGCAAAAGCTCGAAGGCATGGATACAACAGCAATAAAAACGGCTGAAGATGAATTTGAAATTGCACTGGATACGTTATTAGCAATTACCGAAACCTATACTGCTCATACCTGTAGTATAGAGGTAGAGGATAAAAAAATCAGGAAAGAATGTATCATGGTCGAAATCATGAATATTTCGCGCCTTGGACCTAACTTGAGGTTAAGTGAACACGCCGATCCCAGTGATGGTTTTTTTGATGTTGTAATTGTAGAAGAAAACCAAAGGGAAATCCTAAAAAATTATATCGCAGAAATTGCAAAAGGCAAAGATGTAGTATTTCCTGTTCCACCGATAAGAACAAAACACTTAAAGATAAAATGGAACGGAAAAGATGCGCACGTAGATGATCAGTTAATAAATGACATAAAAAAAAGCCGTTTAAAAGTAAACCTTATGCACAGCCTTGTAGAAATAATGGTTGAAAGTAAAAAACTCAAATAAATTTGTTTTACACCATTTAAAGCTACCGTTACAGATTGAAGATTTATAGAAATTAATCGGGCTTTTTTATCCAAAAAGAACAACCTTACGTTTAAAGTAGCAAAATAAGCCCTGGAAAATCGCATATAATTCGAAAACCTTTGCGCTTTACCTCCTGTTTTAATATAAAAACAGCTTATGAAAACCCAAACCGACCTTATGTCCGCCAGGGACGGAGAAAATGAAAGTCTATGGCAGGTTTCGCACCCCCGCCTGGAAATCAAACCGCTTAAAGAAAATACAATGTACGATGTAGTAATCGTTGGTGGAGGAATTACAGGCGTAACCACTGCCCTTGAACTGCAGCGAAAAGGTAAAAAATGTCTTTTGGTTGAAGCGCAAAACCTGGGTTTCGGAACTACTGGTGGCACAAGCGCACATTTGAATACCTTTTTGGATGCCACCTATCCGGAGATTGATAGCGATTTTGGAAAAGAAGCCTCTGCACAACTTGCCCGTGCTACAAAAGAAATAATCGAAATGATCCGCAGCAATATCAAAGCGCTCGAAATCGATGCAGACTTTGAATACAAAGATGCCTTCCTCTTCTCTCAAAACCAGGAAGAGACTGAGCAGCTTAAATCCATCTTTGCCTCTTCCCGGCAGGCTGGTGTTAAGGTAAGTGAGGTATTTGAAAACGGCATTCCAATTAATTTCCAGCACGTGTTATTATTTAAAGAGCAGGCGCAATTCCATCCCATAAAATATATACTAGGCCTCGCCAGAGCGTTCCTTAAACTGGGCGGAGATATCCTGGAGCATACCTTTGTTGAAAACAGTGAGTATAAAGACGACATCCACTATATAAAAGCAGGAAATATAACCGTTCAAGGCAGGCATTTGGTATGGGCTACACACATTCCGCCTGGAATTAATATCCTGTCGCTCAGAAATGCGCCTTACCGAAGTTATGTACTGGCCGCTAAACTTAAAGGCGGTGATTACCCCAACTGCCTGGCCTATGATATGCAAGAGCCTTATCACTACTTCCGAAGTCATGAAATAGATGGAGATCAATATCTGTTAATTGGTGGCGCTGACCATAAGACGGGGCACGATGATCCGGAAAAGGCCTTTTCGGCGCTAGAGCAATATGCAATGGAAAATTTTGACATCAGCTCCATTGATTACCGGTGGTCATCACAGTATTATGTTCCCGTAGATGGCCTACCCTACATTGGGCAGTTTCCGGGCGGTGATGCGAACAGCTTTGTAGCAACGGGTTTTAACGGGAACGGGATGATCTTCGGCAGCCTTTCGGCAGTTATATTAACCGATCTGATATTGGGTATTGAGAACGATCTTGCGAAACTGCTCAGCCCGTCGCGATTGAAACCTATTTCTGGGTTTATGGACTTTGTGCAAGAAAATGCAGATGTGGCCTATCATTTCGTTGCTGACCGATTTGGAACAGAAATTATCCGGTCAACAAAAGAGCTAAAAAACGATGAAGGAAAAATAGTAGAACTAGATGGCAAAAAGCTCGCTTTGTATAAAGATATAAACGGCAAGGTTATCGCCTTAAGCCCTGTGTGCACACATGCCGGCTGCATTGTTAACTGGAACGCCAGCGAAAAGAGCTGGGACTGCCCTTGTCACGGAGGAAGATTCGCTACCGATGGTAATGTTCTTACCGGGCCACCAAGGAAAGCATTAGAGAGAATAGAAATCCACAAGACTGGACAAGTTTGATAAACAAGCTCAGATCTAAATCTGAACAAGATTTCAACCATTACCAAAAGCGGGACTAAAAAAGACCAATGTCCAAACAAATCCATCAACATTAGGGTTGTAATTTTATGCTTCCATTTAATATCCAGATCGATCATGGTGATGATAAAATTACCCTGAATATTATTCCAAAGAAAGATTATTATATAATTGTATATTTTGGCAGTATCCTTGGTGCCATCCGAAAAATGGGACTGGATTGGATACTGCTCCAACAGGGAGAGATTGATCCTGGAATGCTAGAATATTTCGACCATAGACTGAATTCCGAAGCGGCACAGGTATCATTAGGTATTCATGAAATTAACCTCATTGCGGGCGAAATTGAAAATCACCTTGTAAATCAGTGATAATATATGCTTTAGCCAGATCTTCATTTTGTTTATCAGAAAAGTTCCGCTCCTGTCCTCCGCCACATAAAACCATTTATCTATAAAGGTTGTTATTTAGGCCAAAAGACCTCCGCACTACCACCATCAGATTCTGCAGAGACCTGCAAAACTGATCTGTTAATGCGGGGACCCAATAGTCAGATTTTATAATGGACAACAAGATGAAAAGTGTAGGAAAAATGCTTATTGGCAGAAACCTCACAATCGCTTTTGCTGAAAGCGCAACCGCAGGCCGGCTTTCAGCAGATTTTTCAATGATAGAAGATGCGGGTAAATTCCTTAAAGGAGGAATTATTTGTTATGATGCCTGTTTAAAGGAAGATCTTTTACAGGTTGACGCTTCATTGATCAAGACCTATACACCTGAATCAATGGAGGTTACACGAGCCATAACCCTGGGACTGTCAAAACTGATCGATGCTGACATCCATATCGGCATCACCGGACTTACTGCTCCAGGAGGAAGCGAAACCCAGGAAAAACCGGTAGGCACAATGTTCATCTATGCTACACATCACAACGAACTGGCTTTTTCAGAAAGGCTTAATTTCAGTGGCAGTCGCGAGGAAATTGTTACCGCAACCGTATTCGCTTGCGCAGCCATGTTAGCAGATTACCTCACCTCCCTGGATAACTAATAAATAGATATGAAAGCAAAGAAAGTATTTCCAAAAAAGACCTGGCTGTATCGGAATGGACTTTCGGTAACCTTTATCAGCCTATTTGTTTTTACACTCTTAGCACAGGCAATTACTGGCTGGAAAGAACATAATAGTGAACTGAGCGACCAGGGAGCTTCCCCAATCTCTTTTAATAATTACCTTCATACCGGGCATTTTATTTCCGCCACTTTCGAAAATTTTGAAAGCGAGTTTCTGCAGATGGTTCTTTATGTGCTGCTAACCGTAAAACTGCGCCAGATCGGGTCGGCCGAATCTAAAAAACTTGATGAAGAAGAAGCGGTAGACCGCGAGCCTGTCGCCTCGAAAAATGCCCCATGGCCCGTGCGCCAGGGCGGGCTGATTTTGAAACTGTATTCCAACTCGCTTTCTATTGCTTTCTGTATCCTTTTTCTGGTGAGCTGGTACCTCCATTTTTATGGTAGCTGGCTAGATCACAACGCTGAGCAAATATTAAAAGGTAAAGCAACAGATACGATGACCTCCTATCTGGGGCAGGCCAACTTCTGGTTTGAAACCTTTCAAAACTGGCAGAGTGAATTCCTCTCGGTAGCTGCTATCGTGGTATTCACTATTTTCTTAAGGCAGAAAGGCTCCCCGGAATCTAAACCGGTAGATGCGCCGCATATGGAAACCGGAAAATAGAAATATTAAAATTGACCATAATGGATAGATTGGTACCAAGAACTTAAAATAAAATACATAAAACCATTTGAAATTTCAACCTGTTCTATAGATATCAAAAACCTATTAAAATTATAATTATGGCAACAACAAAAACAGCAGGCAACAAAGCCTCAAAATCTACATCAAAAACAGGAAAAATAGAAAATTCTGAATTCCATGATTTTTTTATTGATGAATTAAAGGATATTTATTGGGCAGAAAAACACCTTGCTAAAGCGCTTCCAAAAATGCAAAAAGCGGCCACCAGCCCTGAGCTTGCAGCAGCTTTTGAAAAGCACACAACGGAAACTCAACAACATGTGAGCACACTGGAAGAAGTTTTTGGACTTCTAGGTGAAAAACCAGTAGCTAAAAAGTGTGATGCAATGGCAGGTTTACTGGAAGAAGCTGATGGAATTATTACTGATACCGAAAAAGGTACGATGATAAGAGATGCAGGACTTATCCTGGCAGCTCAAAAAGTAGAACATTATGAAATTGCAACCTACGGTACCCTTAGGGTGTTTGCCGAAAACATTGGACACAGCGACGTGGCCGAACTTCTTTCACAGACCCTTGACAACGAAAAGGCAACTGATGTCGCACTCACCGAGATCGCTGTGAATGCGGTTAATGAAGAGGCCGTTGCAGAATAAAAAAGAGGGGATATCATAAAGGCTGTCATGTTGAGCCTGTCGGAACACCTTAAAGGGTATTTAAGTGGATCCTTCGACAGGCTCAGGATGACAAATCTATCTTTATGATATAACCTCTTTTTTACAAAAGAATCTATCAGATCACATCCATCGAACATTAACGGGCATATAAGTGTTATTTATTATGCAAATGATATGATCAACACCGGAAATCCCCTATTCAGCCATAAATTCACTGCTGATCCAACTGTTTTGGTATACGATCAGAAAGTATATTTATATACTGGCCACGATGAAGCACCTCCAGAGTCACAAAACTACATCATGCGCAACTGGCTCTGCTTTTCTTCTGCCGACCTGATCAACTGGGAAGAACATCCGATACCACTACAGGCAAAAGATTTTAGCTGGGCAAGCGGGGATGCGTTTGCATCCTGTGTGGTTTTTAACAAACAGCACTTTTATTGGTTTGCTGCAGTCTCCCATCGCGATATACCAGGCAAAGCAATTGCACTTGGAATATCAGAAACACCTACAGGTCCTTTCCGTGATGCGATCGGATCGGCCCTGATCACAGGAAATGATATTCCTTTCGACAAAAATCCGATGGCGAACCTTGATCCTTCTGTAATCATTGACACAGACGGGCAAGCTTATATCTTTTGGGGTAACCAACATTGTTATTTCGCTCAACTAAGTAATGATATGCTCAGTCTGCAGGGCAAAATCAATACGATTGAACTACCTGGTTTCTCGGAAGGTGCTCATGTTTTTAAACGCAACAACTGGTACTATCTGACCTACGGTTATGGCAGCCCGGAAAAGGTAGCCTACGCCATGAGCCCGAGCATACATGGACCATGGATATTCAAAGGGATATTGAACGAACTGGCTGGAAACTGTGAAACAAACCGTCCTGCCATTATCGAATTCAAAGGAAAGCACTACTTCTTTTATCATAACGGCGCACTAAAAGGCGGAGGCAGTCACAGGCGTTCGGTCTGTGTGGATTATCTTTATTATAATCCCGATGGGACAATCAAGCGGGTGCTCATGACCAGCGAAGGATTACGGTAACGCTCCTGCCAAAGAAAGCTAGATGCCCGTATGATTCTTTGTCCTAATCCAGATCGCTGCAATTGCATTTACCAGGGAAGCGCAAAATAACAGGTGCTACAAAAAAAACACCCAATTATTCAAATGTACTAGTAAAAATGACGAAATAAACTATTCTCATAGCCACAATCCAAATAATTTAGCCTACTAATCATCAAGCCAAATTATGAGCCGAAAGCCCAACAAATTACTAGCGATTCTTTTATTCCTTTTCTTAGGAATCCTAACCCTAAGTGCATACAAAAGAGCCAGTGGGCTAAAAGATTACTATAAAAATTATTTCCCCATAGGTGTTGCAGTCAAACCAAGCGATCTCCATAATCAGGAAAAGTCGCTGATCTTAGCACATTTTAATAGTATCACTGCAGAAAATGCAATGAAAATGGGACCAATACATCCCTATGAAAATAGATTTTTCTGGCAGATAGCTGATTCAATTGTTCAATTTGGACTAAATAATAAGATAAAAGTAAGGGGGCACTGCTTAATCTGGCATGCACAAACACCACGATGGCTATTTAAAGATTCTACAGGAAACCAGGTGACTAAAGAAGTATTGCTTTCCAGGATTAAAAACCATATCAACACTGTTGTATCCCGGTACCGTGGGAAAATTTATGCTTGGGATGTAGTGAATGAGGTGATTGCAGATGACACCAGCACTTTCCGAAAATCTCAACTGTATAACATTGCCGGAGAGGAATTTATTGAACAAGCATTTAGGGATGCACATGCAGCAGATCCAAAAGCATTGTTGTTTTATAATGATTATAATACGGAAAATCCCATAAAACGGGATAAGATATATCGGATGCTTAAAAATCTGTTAGCCAAAGGAGTTCCCATCCATGGTGTTGGATTACAGGCACATTGGTCTATCAGCAACCCTACCCGCTCCGAGCTTGAAAAATCTATTGAATTATTCTCATCTCTTGGCCTTCAGATCCAATTTACCGAGTTAGATGTTTCCGTGTATTCGGGAAGACAGGGCGGCCAGATGATTACAGGAGAAAAAGGCGTTAATGCAGCTGTTTTTACACCAGAAATGGAACAGCAGCAATTGGAAAAATATAAGATGGTTTTTGAGGTGTTCAGAAAATATAAAAAAAACATTACAGGTGTTACCTTTTGGAACCTCTCCGACCGCTATAGCTGGCTCGATGGTAGAGGCAGGAAAAATTTTCCATTACTATTTGATGCGGATTTAAAACCCAAAAAAGCATACTACGAGGTTACAAAATTTTAAACAAACAACAAATTTGATGATTAAAGACGATATGTGCTGCTAAATCATCAGCTCTTAAGCGTAACAGTACCTACATCAATACAACCAACTTATAACCAAATATGATTAAACTACGTGCCATCTTTACTTGCGCAGCTTTTTTGCTGATCAGCATTCCCTCATTTTCACAGGATTCGAATTTTTATATATTTCTGTGTTTCGGACAATCGAACATGGAAGGTGCCGCTAAATTTGAGGCACAAGATACTACAGCAGTTGATCAACGGTTTCGTCTGTTGGAAGCCGTTAATTGCGACAACTTAAACCGTACAAAAGGCAATTGGTATACTGCTGTTCCACCGCTAACACGATGTAAAACGGGGCTTGGCCCGGTAGATTATTTCGGTCGGACACTTGTTGCCGGTCTGCCCAAAAATATTAAAATCGGTGTAATCAATGTTGCCATAGGCGGATGTAAAATTGAACTGTTCGACAAAGAAAATTACCAATCCTACACGGCAACAGCACCAGATTGGATGAAGGGCATGTTAGCTGAATACGAGGGAAACCCATATGCCCGGATGGTAGAGATGGCTAAAATTGCACAGCAAAGCGGTATAATCAAAGGGATATTGTTGCATCAGGGAGAATCAAATACAGGCGACAAAGCGTGGCCGGAAAAAGTAAAGGGCGTATATGAAAACCTGCTGAAAGATCTGAAATTAGAAGCTAAAAATACTCCATTACTAGCCGGAGAAGTGGTAAACGCCGACCAAGGTGGAGTTTGTGGCAGTATGAACGCCATTATTGCAACCTTACCACAAACCATTCCCAACGCACATGTTATTTCTTCTGCGGGCTGCCCCGATGGACCAGACAATCTACATTTTTCTGCCGAAGGCTACCGTATGTTAGGCAAAAGATATGGAGAAAAGATGCTGAGCTTACTCGGCAAAAAATAATCAAATGGCCTATACTTTTCGAAACTGATCAAGATACAATGAGTGCCAAAAATATATTTTCAAGCTATATCCTATTTCTATTCTTCATGCTGGGCCTTGGAGGATGTATAACGGGTCAATCGCTTTCCAGTAATCAAACAGATACCAGGGGTTTAAAAGATTTTTATAAAAATTACTTCCCCATCGGTGTTGCTGTTGGCAAAAGAAATCTGAGCGGAGAGGAAAGTGCGTTGATTAAAAAACATTTTAACAGCATTACAGCAGAAAACGACATGAAAATGGAGTCGATGCAGCCTGTAGAGGGAAAATTTAATTGGCGGGAAGCCGACTCGATCATCAGCTTTGCAGCACAAAATAACATCAAAGTACGTGGCCATAATTTATGCTGGCACGAACAGGCACCCTCATGGTTTTTCACAGATAAAGCCGGAAAGGAAGTAAGTAAAACCGTATTGTTACAACGACTGAAGGCACATATTGATGCCGTAGTTGGACGATACAAGGGAAAAATATACGCCTGGGATGTTGTAAATGAGGCCATTGACGACGATTCTACGAAATACTTAAGAAATTCGAAATGGTACCAGATCTGTGGTGAAGACTTTATTATTAAAGCCTTTGAATATGCGCACGCTGCCGATCCCGATGCAAAGCTTTATTACAATGATTATAATACCGAACGGCCAGAAAAAAGAGAACGCGTATACAAGTTGCTCAAAAGCCTGAAAGATAAAGGCGTACCCATAGACGGCGTTGGCCTCCAAGCGCATTGGTCTATCTACGAACCTACTGAAAAAGAACTCGTTACAGCCATTGAACGCTATTCATCTTTGGGCCTTAAAATACAGTTTACCGAGTTAGATCTTTCCATTTATCCATGGGAGAAAAATAAACGTGCCAAACGTGCGAATGAAAACGATGCTTATACCGCTGAACTCGAAGCCAGGCAGGTTGCAAAGTACAAAATGGTGTTCAACGTTTTCAGAAAGTATAAAAATGTAATCACCAACGTTACATTCTGGAACATTTCAGATCGCCGTACCTGGCTGGATGGTTATCCGGTACCTGGCCGCAAAAATTACCCCTTACTTTTCGACACGCAATTGAAACCAAAAAAAGCCTATTGGGGTGTTATTAAATTTTAAATAATGAAGAAAATATTTCCGCTGGCCTTACTCCTTTTCAACATCGTCATTGTACAAGCCGCTGGGCTTGGTCCAATTACGGTAAATACTTATTTGCCTGGAAGTTTTGCTGTGGTGAGCAAAGGTAAGGTTCCATCTGTTTTAGTAAGTGCTAACGAATGGTCAGGCGTTATACGTGCCACCCAAAATCTTCAAAACGATATAAAAAAGGTAAGTGGGCTTGAACCCGAATTTTTAACGGATAAAACAACCAGCATGCCTATTATCATCGGCACTATCGGCAACAGCAAAATCATCGACGAAATGATCAGAAACCATGGTCTAAATGTCTCTGAAATTGCCGGAAAATGGGAAGCCACATTAATTCAGGTGATAAAAAACCCAATCAAAGGCATTGATTCTGCTTTAGTAATTGCCGGAAGTGATAAGCGGGGAACGATATATGGAATATACGAGCTTTCTTCTCAAATCGGTGTTTCGCCATGGTATTATTGGGTTGATGTTCCGGTAAAAAAAAGCAATTCGCTCTATGTTATTGCGGGGCGTCATATCATTTCTTCGCCAGCGGTAAAATACCGTGGGATATTTTTAAATGACGAAGCTCCAGCACTTTCCGGATGGAGCAGAAAAGAATTTGGAGGGTTTAACCATAAGTTTTATGAGAAGGTGTTCGAATTGATTCTTCGCTTAAAAGGAAATTATTTATGGCCAGCCATGTGGGGAAGTGCATTTAACGACGACGATAAACTCAACCCTGTTTTAGCCGACGAGTATGGCGTAGTGATCGGAACTTCTCATCATGAACCCTTAACACGTGCCCATGATGAGTGGAAAAGATATAAAGGTGGCAAATGGAACTATGATCAAAATCCAGAACAGTTACGTGCATTTTGGGAAAGCGGACTCCAACGTGTAGCCGATAAAGAACAGATCATCACTGTTGGCATGCGTGGCGATGGAGACGAGCCCATGTCTACAGGCACGGCTACCGCATTATTGGAAAAAATTGTAAAAGATCAACGTGAAATTATCGAAAAAGTAACAAAAAAACCTGCAGCACAAACGCCACAGCTATGGGCCTTGTATAAGGAAGTTCAAGATTATTACGACAAAGGGATGCGCGTTCCCGATGATGTAACTTTACTTTTATGCGATGATAATTGGGGCAACATTAGAAAATTGCCAAGTTTAGGTGAGGCGCCCAGAAAAGGAGGTTATGGGATTTATTATCACTTCGACTACGTGGGTGGCCCCAGAAACTACAAATGGGTAAACACCAACCCTATCCAAAAAATTTGGGAACAAATGCGATTGGCTTACGAACATGATGCCAATCAGATCTGGATCGTAAACGTAGGCGATTTAAAACCAATGGAATTCCCCATCCAGTTCTTTTTAGATTATGCCTGGAATCCTGACGCCATCCCAGCCGATAAATTAATGGACTACACAATTAATTGGTCGGCTAAGCAGTTTGGCAATGAACACGCCGTAGCAATTGCCAGCCATATAGACACTTACCTAAAATACGCAGGTAGAATTAAACCAGAACTACTAAATGCAAATATCTATAGTTTGAGCAACTATAATGAGTTTGAACAAGTTACCGCTGACTTTAAAAAACTTAAAGAAAAGGCAGTCACTACGAACCATCAATTAATTGATAATCAAAAAGATGCCTATTATCAATTGGTTCTTCACCCCATTGAGGGTGTATCTAATTTATATGAGATGTATCTCGCTGTGGCCAAAAACAAACTATATGCCAAACAGGGCAGATTTTCTACGAATAGCTTCGCCATGAAAGTTGATTCTTTATTTAAGCGAGATGCCGAAATCAGCACTTACTACAACAAAACAATGGCTGGAGGAAAATGGGACCATATGATGGATCAAACGCATATTGGTTACACTTCCTGGCAACAGCCTGATAGCAATATTATCCCTAAAACTACGCTGATTAACAATGCGACCACCACCCTTGGTATTTCACTGGAAAACTCAGAACTCCACTTTACGGGAAAAACAAAGGTGGTGCAAGGGTTCACTTTTTCAGCGCTTGCAAATACATCGCATACGCTCGAAATTTTTAGAACAGGTGCAGGTGAACTGAAATACGACATCAAAGCTCCTGATTTTGTAGTGTTAAGCAGTAAAAAGGGAACACTTCACGATGATCAGAAAATTCAGATCAGCATCGATTGGAATAAAGCTCCAAAAAACACCAAAACAAGTGAAATTATCGTTTCTGGCAATGATAAATCGAGCATCACCATCCCCATTAAAACCGAAAACATTATACCAACCAACTTGCCTGCAAATTTATTCCTCCCTGATAACGGCTACATCTCGATGGAAGCGACAAGTTATAGCAGAGCGGTAAACAGTAGACCTATTTTTTGGAAAACCATTCCCAATTACGGAAAAACCAGGGGCGGAATAATCGCTACACCTGTAACTTCACCAGTTCAGCAACCTGGTGAAGGCTCACCACATTTGGCTTACGACATTTTTGTAACTGAAACGGGCAATTTCACCTTAAATACCTTTATCTCGCCCACTATAGATTTTACGGGGAAGGATGGACTAAAGTTCGCAGTATCGTTAGACGAGCAGCCTCCCATAGTAGTTAATATCAGCAAGGATTACACCTCTGATTATGCCTGGGGACAATCGGTAGCCAGCAACATCAAAATTTTTAAAACTCCCCTTGTCTTTAACAAAGCCGGAAAACACACCATCAACTATTGGATGATTAATCCAGGCATGGTACTGCAAAAATTAGTACTAGATCTGGGAGGATTAAAACCAAGTTATTTAGGACCACCGGAAAGCATTAAAAGTATACGAAATTAAATTAACAAAACCATGAACAACATGATTAACGAATTAAAAAAAATCACCCTTTTTACATCCATTATGGGAATGGCTATTGCCAGCTCCTGCCAGCAAGCAAACCAAAAAACAGAAAAGGAAACGGCAAACACGCCTAAAAAACCCAGCTATTTATCGCAGCCCATTATCACCAAAATTTATACGGCCGACCCATCTGCGCACATTTTTAACGGAAAAATTTACATTTACCCTTCACATGATATCGAGGCTGGCACGCCGGAAAATGATAACGGTGATCATTTTGACATGAGAGATTACCACATTTTGAGCATGGACAGTGTTAATGGTAAAGTTACCGATCACGGTGTGGCATTAAGCATAAAAGATATTCCATGGGCCGGCAGACAACTTTGGGCGCCCGATGCTGCCTTTAAAAACGGAACCTATTATCTGTATTTCCCGGTTAAAGATAAATCTGATGTATTTAGAATCGGTGTTGCTACATCAAAAAATCCAGCAGGACCATTTAAGGCTGAACCTGAACCTATTAAAGGCAGTTATAGTATCGATCCGGCGGTGTTTACAGATACCGATGGCTCCAGTTACATGTACTTTGGCGGAATTTGGGGCGGGCAGTTGCAACGTTGGAATAATGGAAAATACGACGCCAATGGATCTAAAACCGATTCACAGAAAGAAAATGAACCCGCATTGAGTGCTAAAGTAGCAAAATTGAGCAACGATATGTTATCGTTTGATGGTGAAATAAAAGATGTTCAGCTTGTAGATAAACAAGGAAAAGCATTACTCACTAATGACCACGACAAACGTTTTTTTGAGGGTGCCTGGATGCACAAATTTAATGGAAAATATTATTTTACTTATTCAACAGGCGATACCCATTATTTAGCCTATGCAATTGGCGATAAACCTTATGGACCATTTGTTTACGAAGGCACTTTTATGAAGCCCGTTCAAGGTTGGACTACCCACCATTCCATTTTAGAGATAAACGGCAAATGGTATATCTTTTACCACGACACCCAGCTTTCGGGAAAAACACACCTTAGAAATGTGAAAGTGACCGAATTGAAGCACAATGCCGATGGAACAATCCAAATGATTGAACCATGGGTTGAATAAGTATAAGTTGAAAATAAGGTTGTTATGTGGAATTGAAGGAATTGATGAGGTTAATATAGGTAGAACTATTATTATCTCCAGGTTTCAGGAATTGACAAATTGAGAAACCCGGGGCAAAAAAGCCACGCAATACAACGAATAAATATCCTTCGACTACACTATGAAGGATATATTTAAAAGAAAGGTCGTCATTGCTAGGAGGAACGACGAAGCAATCTTAATGCGCACACTGGTAGCGATCGTTGTAAGATTGCTTCGTCGGCTGAAAAAGCCTTCTCGCAATGACGATATCTGAAAAGGTTAATCTTTAAAATTCTCCTGTCATTTATATTGATTTTTATACAATAAACTAACCCTCAGGGTGACATCTTTTTGCGATTTATCCCTTAACTTAATGACATTGAGCGAAAAATAAAACTTAATGGCCATATTTAGGACAAGATTAGGCGGGAAACTATTTTATTTTGCTTCGATCCTAAAATAATCGAAGTCAACATATCCTCCGGCATTTTCAGTTGCGTAATTAAACAGTCCGAAGCGGTAGCCTATAAAATGGGGAAGCGTATACGACATTTGCAGCGGCTCCCCTATCGGCTTCCAGGCTTTGCCATCAAAACTGTAAAAAAAATAACCTTTATCTGTTCGGTTCTCAAAATCACATCTTGCTTTGAGATAAATGGTTTGCTGTCCAGCTGGAACATCTTCACCTTTTACAGTACCATTTTGGGCGCTTACCGTTACCACCGTTTTCTTTGACCCCATGTTTTTTACACCAACCCAACCAAATTTGCGTTGCAGCAACATCAATCCCGCCTGGTCTCCGGTTTTCATATTGGAAATATCAATTGAAGTGATTGCGGTTGATACTGGCCCGATGGTACGCTGGGTTAATGTATTGCGGGCCAGAAGAATATTAGTATCCAATCTGGAAGTGCTAATCCGTAAAAATCCCGGGCGTTTAGTTAGCGACCAAAATAAATGGTCTGGATTGTGATTCCATTGCCATACCAGTGGAAGTGCGGGGTCTCCTTTTTTGCGTGTAAATTCATCTGATGCTACAATGCCGGGAATTAAGCCACTAGTAGCTGGAAGTTCCAGTGTTTCCGGCACTTTACCATCAACACCCAACACCGGCCAGCCATCTTCCCAGGTAACCGGAACCAGATATGGAATGCGGCCAACGGATCCAAAATCTCTAAAAAGATATGAAAACCACTTTCCTTCTGGCGTACTAATTAAACCGCCTTGCGCAACCCCCTTATCTTTAAGAGCTACCCGCCCTTCATATGGCCCCATAAGTTTGTCGGAACGGTGTACCACAACCGTACGCATTCCATTTCGTGGCCAGGTAATGTTAAAAAGGTAATATTTGCCATTAATTTTAAACAGTTGGGAGCCCTCAGCTGGTAATCCGGCACCTGTACCTGCCGGAAGGCTTGCATTTTCGATAATCGTTATAGGTTTCGTATTGGGTTTTATTCCAGATAAATCCTCCTTTAACTCCACCAAAATAATTTTGCCGGCACCGTATACCATGTAAGGTTTTCCATCCTCAAAAAACAGGGAGTGATCATGGAGCGAAGGTTTAAAAGACATAAGTTTCCACGGGCCTTTTTCGATATCTTTTGTACTGTAGATGTAGGTTTTGCCAGTGGTACCAGAAAAAGTACTGACATAATAAATGCCTTGATGAAAACGAAGGCTACTTGCCCACGATCCCCGCCCATAATCCCATTTTCCGTTGGATAAAGTTAATTCATCAGCATTTCCGAGGGTATCATAAGCGTAACTTACAATTTTCCAGTTTACCAGATCAGTTGATTTCATGATGGGCACACCTGGATTCATGTGCATCGTGGTGCTGCTCATATAATACACTTTCCCTACCCTGATCATCGAAAGATCGGGTACATCGGCAAAAATGAGCGGATTGGTCGCTTTTTGCGCTTCAACGTAAACTGTATTTAGCACAAAAAAGAGCGATAATGTAAATATTTTAAGATTCTTCATACAGGTTAGGCAGCTTTTCAACTTGCACTGCGTTTATATTCGGTATTCAAAGCTATTCAGAAATGTGCAGATCAACGAACTGCTTTGTTCAAATCTATGTTACAAATGTTTTTAATTCAATCAATCCCGTTACAGAAAAACAAGCAAACTAACCAAATGTGCTAGTAAAATTGACGAAATAAAGTAGTTGCTGACTAAGCTTCTCGATAATTTAGCAGCATTGATTGAAATTAACCAAATTTATCTTTTATGAACCTTAAATCCATCCTAGCCTTTTGCGCTTTTCTCTTTGTTCTTACAACTGCTCAAATCAGCTCCGCCGACGAAATTATAGTCGGTTACCGTCATTTGGCAGACCCTGGCACCCTTGTTTACAACGGAAGAGTTTATCTCTACGCATCTAACGACGATGAGAACTCTTACGATAAAAATAGCGGCTACAAAATGAAATCGATCGTTTGCATTTCGAGCAGCGACATGAAAAACTGGACAGACCATGGTGTGGTATTTGAAGCACCGAGAGATGTAGCCTGGGCTGGCAGAACCTGGGCTCCGGCAGCTATTGCCCGCGACGGCAAAATTTTTCTATACTTCGGAAATGGTGGCAATGGCATCGGCGTAGCAACTTCGAGCAGTCCGACAGGACCATTTAAAGACCCAATTGGAAAAAAACTCGTTGAAACCGAAACGCCAGGTGTACTTCCTGCACCAAATATGTGGTTATTTGATCCAATGACCTTTATTGATGATGATGGCCAGGCCTACATGTACTTTGGTGGTAACGGTGAGAGCAACGTTCGGGTAATTAAACTTAACCGGGATATGATCAGCGTAGATGGCCCTGCAACTTCTATTACTGCTCGTGCCTTTTTTGAGGCTTCATGGATGCATAAGCGCAATGGGATTTATTATTTCTCTTACTCAACCAACCCGAAAGCACAGATGCGCATCGATTATATGATGAGTAAAAGCCCCACAACCGGATTTACCTATGGAGGAATCGTTGCTGCGCAACCGCCAAAAAACAATAACAACAACCATCAGGGAATTTTCGAATTTAAAGGGCAATGGTACCACGCCTACCACAACAGGGCGGTAGCATACAAATTGGGAATTCCCACAGAATTTAAAAGAAATCTGGCTGTTGAAGTGCTAAATTACAAGGCCGATGGCAGTATCGAACAGGTAACCTATACAGCAGATGGAGTACCACAGGTGGAAGGATTAAATCCCTACGTCCGTGTGGAAGCCGAAACGATGAATGACCAACAAGGTGTTAAAACTGAAACATGCAGCAAAGGTGGTTTAAATGTTACGCATATTAAAAACGGAGATTGGATAAAAGTTAGGGGTGTAGACTTCGGCAAAGGAGCAAAACGATTTTCGGCTTCGGTAGCAAGTATTGGAAAGGACAATAAAATTGAACTCCGATTAGGTAGCCCTGACGGAAAAATAATCGGAACACTTGCTGTGCCAAACACCGGTGATGCGCAGACCTGGAAAGAAGTGAGCTGCAAAGTTGATGGGGCGACAGGAAAACAAGATCTTTTCCTAATCATTAAAGGAGCAGAAAAACCAGAAGTAAATATCGATTTTTGGACATTTTCGGCGAAATAAAAACTTATGTTGAAACTAATCCGTTTATCTATAACAGCTGTTTTGTTCGGGCTTACACATCTGGCAAGTGCCCAAAATCCTATCATTCAGACGATTTACACGGCAGATCCTGCACCATTGGTATACAAAGACACCGTTTTTCTTTACACTGGTCATGATGAAGACAAATCTACCTGGTTTGTGATGAAAGACTGGCACGCCTATTCGACTGTTGATATGGTAAACTGGACGGATCGTGGTTCTCCACTATCTTTGCAAACCTTTAATTGGGCAAAAAAAGATGCCTGGGCTGGTCAGTGCATATTCCGTAACGGAAAGTTTTACTGGTATGTACCAGTGAACGAAACCAGTGGCAAAGGAATGTCTATCGGCGTAGCCGTAGGTGATAGTCCGACCGGACCTTTCAAAGATGCAATTGGAAAACCGCTGTTGCACAGTGGGAATGGTGACATAGACCCGACTGTTTTTATTGACGATGATGGACAGGCTTATCTGTACTGGGGCAATCCTTACCTAAAATATGTAAAGTTAAATACGGATATGATCTCGTATTCGGGTGAAGTGATTACCGTTCCACTTAACAAAGAAGGTTTTAACGTTCGCTATAAAGATGCCGACAAACGCCCCTCGGCCTATGAAGAAGGCCCCTGGCTTTATAAGAGAAAAGACTTGTATTATTTACTTTATCCGGCAGGAGGCGTTCCCGAACATCTGGCCTACTCAACCAGCAAAACAGCGACAGGCCCCTGGAGTTATCGGGATACAATCATGACCGTGATCAAAAAAGGTGGTGCATTTACCAACCATCCCGGCGTGATCGATTATAAAGGCAAATCTTTTTTCTTTTATCATAATGCCGCTTTACCGGGCGGTGGTGGCTTTAATCGCTCGGTAGCCGTAGAAGAATTCAACTATAATGCAGATGGCACTATTCCAAGAATTGAAGCTACAGTTGCTGGTATTAAACCTGTTCAGCATTTTAATCCTTATCAAATTTCGCAAGCCGAAACCATTGCATGGGAAGAAGGGATAGAAACCGCAATCTCGCCCAAAATCGGGGTTTACGTAACGGAAATTAATAATGGAGATTATATTAAAGTGAGAAGTGTAGACTTAGAGAAAGGTGCAAAATCATTTGAAGCCCGGGTAGCCAGCAGAAATCAGGGCGGAAAGATCGAGGTTCGCTTGGATAGTTATTCAGGAATCCTATTAACTACCCTAAATGTAAAGCCAACCGGTGATAACCAATCGTGGAACACCCAATCGGTAAAAATCGATAAAAAGCAAACTGGCGTGCACGATCTGTTTTTCATATTTAAAGGAAACGAAGGCGATTTATTCAATTTTGACTGGTGGAAATTTGACAGATAATGTGGTCAGTTTAACAGAAACCTCGCAGGTATTGCAGCACCTGCTAGGTTATTTTTAACTAATCAACCTGGAAGAACTCCTCGCAGGTAGCCTAGGTAATATCAACTATTTTTCAATAGGTTTCTGGCAATAAAATCAACAGAAACCTGTATTATTTATTTTTGCTTGTAAATGGCATCATTGCCGCTATAATCTAACCATTTAAAAGAAGCTGTACTTTTAGTGTTTTCTCCAGATGAAGTACCATAAAGCGCGTAAAGTGAGCCGACAAAACCTCCTGCGGTTTCGGTACTCAAAAACTTTCCGTCCACATTATCCTTTAATATTTTCCATTTGCCAGGGCTTTCAGCGTATAGAAAATTATAAAGTTCGCGATTAGCTTCTATTTTAAACTGCAGGGTTTTAACTTTTACCGGAGTTTCAACAATCAAGTCCATCCCCTTAGTGTTTCGGTTTCCTTTGTAAAGCTGAACCACCTGCTTGCCATCTTTTATTGATTTGCAGATGTAGTAAAAATTATATTCACCTTGAAAGATAAGCATCCCAGCTTTTTCATTTGGCTGCGATGCCGTAAAGGTCATCTCAGTTGAAGCGCTACCGGTTAAATGCTGCTGTCTTTTACCGATAAATGCCGGATTTCCCAGTCCCATGCACGTTTCAGGCAGTAACCTCATTGTTAAGCCATTTTTTTTATCTAACTTATACCAGCTGGTATCATTGGTTCTTAGAAACAATAACGATTGATCGAGTTTTTTATCGAACGTAGTTCTGTAGGCAAAATTTCCACTTTGTGGCGGGGCCATCTGTTTTACTTCCTTAAAATCAGCAGTATAACTATATTGAACCTCTTTTTGGTCTGGATTGATGATTGGCCAGCCATCTACCCATTTAACCGGAGCGATAAATGTTTCTCTGCCAGTATTATAATGATTGCCTTCATAAGGCCTTACAGCCAGGAAAATGGCGTAAGTTTTACCATCTGGACCGTCAACCAATTCAGCATGACCGGTAGAGGTAATCGGGTCTTTACGGTTTGGGTCTAAATCGCGTTGTGTCAATATCGGATTTTTCTCATAAGGAACATAAGGTCCGGTGGCTTGTTTACTTCTTAAAATCACTTGTGAGTGATTAACGGAAGTACCTCCTTCGGCAGCACAGAGGTAATACCAATCGCCACGTTTAAAAATATGCGGTCCTTCAATCCAGACTGGTTTTTTGCTGATGTCTACCCCACCATTTACCAACTGAACTTCTTCACCCACTACTTTTAGGCCTACCGGATCAAACTGAAAAGTACGAATGGTTCGGTGCCCTGGATATAGGGGTTTATTATCTGGCGCATCGCTGTTATAAACGATGTAGGCTTTGTCCTGATCAAAAAACAGTGAGGGGTCAATCCCTCTTACTTGCGGGAGCCAAACCGGATCACTCCATGGTCCTTCAGGTTTTTTTGAGGTCATTACAAAATTTCCGCGCTTATCGATATTGGTACAGGTCATATAAAATGTCCCTTTATAATAATTGATTGATGGTGCGAAAAGCCCTCTCGAGGTACGATCACCGAAAAAAGTCATTTGTGATGGGCGATCGATCACATTGCCGATCTGCTTCCAGTTTTTTAAATCCTTGCTATGGAACACCGGAACCCCTGGAAAGTAGGCAAAGGTTGAATTAACAAGGTAATAATCGCTTCCTACCTTGGTTACACTGGGATCAGGATAAAACCCTGACATAATCGGGTTTGTAAATTTAATTTGTCCGTAAGAATAGCCAGTATAAAGAAAGGCCATAAAGAGAAGAAGTTTTTTCATAAAGTGCACGTTGATTATGCTCAAAACTAACATCTACGGCCTTACTGTCATGAGCCATTTGTTCAAAAGAAAGCTCCAGATGTTTGTTTTTAAATAAGAAATTATACCGAGAAGGATTTTAAAGCTTCACGCGTTTATCTTTTCGTTTTACATTGATATATTCGGAGGGAAGCATATTAAACTGAGCTTTAAAAAGCTTAGAAAAATAGCTTGGTGTACCAAAACCTGTCATATATGCGATTTGTGCAACGTTGTAATCACTTTTCTCCAATAATTCTACTGCCCTTTCCAGTTTTACGGATCTAATGTATTCGATTGGTGTCAGACCGGTGATTTCTAGCAGTTTGTGGTAGAGAGAACCCCGACTCATGCCCACATGCCTGCTTAGTTCCTCTACTGAGAGTTCTGGATTGTTAAGTTTTTCGTCAATGTACTGGACAATTTTATTCAACAACTTAACCTCGCTAGACTCAATTTCTATTTCTTTAGCCTGTACCTGCACCTGTTTAGAATACGCATTTTTCACCGAGCGATTAAACAACAATAAGTTGTCGATTTTTGCATGGAGAATGTCAAAATTAAAAGGCTTGGTGAGGTAGTCGTTCGCACCGGATTTTAGGCCTTTAATCTGGTCCTCTTCTCCACTGATTGCGGTCAACAGGATAACCGGGATATGACTTGTTCTTTTGTCTGCCTTTATTTTCTGGCTTAGCTCAATGCCATTCATTTCTGGCATGCTGATATCGGTAACAACTAATTGTGGGTGCCCAGAAAGCGTTTTCTGCCAACCTTCTTTACCATTTGATGCCTCTATAATATGATAAAAAGGCTGCAGACTATCTTTTAGGTAAAATCTAAACTCCTCATTATCTTCAACTAAAAGAATAGTGGCCATCTTTACCTCGGTAGTTACTGACTCCGTAACGGATTCATCCGGTTCTTCATTAAAACCATAGGCTGTATCATCAACCTCTCGATCATCTTCTTCATCCATTATCTCAACTGGTATCGAAACCAAAAACGCGGTTCCTTTTCCAAGTTCACTTTCTACGGTAATCTGTCCACCGTGCAGTTCTACAAACTCCTTTACGATCGACAATCCGATTCCACTGCCTTGATTTAAGATAGAACTTACATTGTTATCCATAAAAAAACGATCGAACACCCTATCTTTACTTTGATGTGCAATACCTATTCCGGTGTCTGAAACCTCGATACAAAATACAGGTTTAGTTTGATCGGTAGCGGCTCTTAAGAACATGTTAAGAGATACTTCTCCACCTTCTTTTGTAAATTTAAATGCATTAGAAAGCAGGTTAAATATAATTCTTTCCATTTTATCCTGATCAAAATGCGTTTTCAGACTCTTAATATCGCTGTTAATACGAAGTGAAATTTTCTTGCGCTCGGAAAGATCCTGGAATGCTTCTGCGGCTTCACTGATAAAAGTAATAAGGTCGGCCTCGTTCAGGTTCAACTTCAGTTCCTGTTCTTCCATTTTTCTAAAATCGAGCAGTTGATTTACCAGATTTAACAGTCTTCGTGCGTTTCTACGGATCATCTTTACCTGGCCAGCTACAGCAGATTCCTGTTTAACAGCAAGCAGTTTATCAACGGGTGCCAAAATCAATGAAATCGGTGTTCTAAATTCATGGCTTAAATTGGTGAGGAATTTGATCTTTTGTATATCTAACGCGTGGGCACGTTCGGCATCCCTTCGCTGCTGTAGTATCCTTTGTTCAGCATTGATCTGCGCTTGTTCAATAGCAAGTTGCTGTTTAATGCGCTGAATTCCCCTTCGCCTAATGGCAAATAGGATTGTACCGATTAAGACTACATAAAAAACATAAGCATAAATAGTTCTCCAGAAGGGTGGTTGTATATGAACGGAAATTGAAGTGATTTTATCACTCCAAACCCCGTCGTTGTTACTTGCCCTTACCTGAAAAATGTAATCTCCAGGGTCCAAATTTGTATAATACGCTGTTTTCTCCTTGCCAACTTCATTCCAACCATCATCCAAACCAACAAGGCGATAGGAATAGTGGTTTTGTTGCGGCGCTGTATAATTTAGCGCTACATAACTAATTGAGAAATTTTGCCCATAACTCAACTTAATCTTTTTTGCGAAGCCAATTTGCTCTTGAATAGGTGATTTTTCACCAGGAAGTACAACTGTATTGGCTACCTTTAGTTCGGTAAGCAATACATTTGGAACCACACTGTTGGAAGGCAATTCGAGCGGATTAAAATAGTTAAAACCATCTTGCCCGCCAAAATAAAGCTCGCCGTCTGAAGTGCTGATTCCCGAACCCAATATAAAAGGACTGTCTTGCACCCCATTGGGGCGTCCGAAGTTTTTTATTTTTTTTGTTTCTGGATCAAGGCAACTGATGCCATTGTCGGTACTAAACCAAATCAGTCCGTCTCTGCCTTCCAATATTTTGTATACAATAGCATTAGGCAATCCGTTTGTTTCGTTAAAATTGGTAAATTTTCCGGTACGGCGATTGAAAAGATCGAGCCCGGCGCCATCCGTTCCGGCCCAAATATTTCCCCTACTATCGCATAACAAACTCAATACCACATCATTAGAAAGCCCGCTATTTGCTTTTCGGTATACTTTAAATTTCCCGTTGTTACGCTGAAATACGGCTATTCCTGTTCCGCTGGATGATATCCACATATTTCCGTAAGGATCTTCGACAATTGCACGTATAAAACCATTGCTAGGGAGCACCATAGGTGGCGAAGATTGAGTGCCGTACCGGGTAAATGAATTCGTCTTATAATCAAATACATTAACACCAGTTCCGTTTGTACCGATCCATATCAAACCCCTGCTATCTTCTTTGATCGCGAAAATTTCGTTTTGGCTAAGATCAGTTGCCGATGGTCCGGCCAGGAACTGTTTGTAAGTTTTGGTTTTGGAATTATAGGCAAATAAGCCATGCTGGTAAGTGCCCACCCAAAGCGTGCCCCTGGAATCGAGCATTAATGTAAGTATGGCCAATGGATTTCGGGAGAAATCTATTTTGCTCTTGATGTCAATATGTTCGAACACGCCTTTATCACGATCGAAAAAGTGTAGTCCTCCGCCATCCGTGCCCACAAATATTTTTCGTTTTGAGAATTCGGCAAAAGAAGTGACAATGGGCGATGAAAGACCTTTGGGATCAAACGGGCTGCTATGCTTTAAGTTAAACAGCGCTAAATTCGGATCGAATTTATTAACGCCACCTTGGTAGGTACCTAGCCAGATAATCCCATTATTGGCCATACAAATGCTCCTAACCGATTTGTGACTAAGGCCAAAGGTTTCGCGTTTATTAGGACGAATGTTTGAGAATACCTCGGTGGCAGTATCGAAAATAGTTACGCCATCTTCAGTTCCTAGCCACAATTTACCTTCCTTTTCCAATCTGGCAGAATAAATAATGTCGCCTGAAAATAGCCTATCACCGGATTGCAAAAAAGATTTGAAATGCTTTTCATCATCCAACAACATATTGAGGCCATTGTAGGTGCCAAAAAATATCCGTCCCTTTTCATCCTTAACCATAGTTTTAATGAAATTATCAGTTAGGCTTGAAGGGTCATTGGGATGATGGATAAACTTCTCGGTAGCACCGTTGGTTAAATTAAGGGCTAAAAGTCCTAAATTAGTGCCGATCCATATCTTATTGCCGCTACCTTGAAGAAAAGAAAGCACACTGGAACCGTTGCCCATCAATGCATTAATGCCTACATTTTTTACCTTAAATGTTTTGGTATTGATCACCCGGTAGCCGCCAAAAGTGCCTACCCAAATATTTCCTGTTCTATCTTCGTAAAGTGTTAATACATTAAATGGGATGTTACGATTCGGGATACCTTCACCTACAAATGATTTAAATGTATTTTTTTTAGCATCATAGTAAGCTAAACCTCCTCCGTTTGTACCCACCCAAAGTCTTCCCCTCCTGTCTTCTAAAAGTGCCGAGATATTGTTAGACGGAATGCTCGTGCTATCGCCACTTTTAGTAGTATAAACGGTAAAATTAGTTCCATCAAATTTATTCAGTCCATCGCTGGTGCCAAACCATACAAGACCATTATGATCCTGCAGGATTGTATTTACAGTATTTGAAGAAAGGCCATTTTTAGTATTAAGGGTAATGAAATTGGGGTTACTTTGTCCCTTTACTATAGTGTACATCAATAACAATATCCCTAGAAGTGACATTGCGCTTATACCTGATACTCGTTTTAACATCATAACAATAGATTCACGCTTTAGCGATCTGGATTGTGATTGTACTAATGCAGGGCTCGCTTAGCTTACCTTGGTACACTGTGGATTTATATTTGCGTTGTGCGTAAATATAGTTAACACCCCTAATTTAAACTATTTTATTTGAGCCTCGAACGGGGATGCCGGCAAGCCCTCTGTGTTATACAAATTTGCACCGTCGGGATTATCCGCCCAGGCGTATCGGACAGCAACAGGACTGGAAATACTATCGTTCCAAACTATTACGGTGTTACCTTCAATTTTAGCCTTAGCCCAAACATATTTTTTATCGGCATCTGCAATGGCAAAATGATAAAGTTCGGGTTCACCTTTTGCAGTTAGTCCACTTCCCACATGATCAAAATTCAAAATCACCTTATTGCCCTGAACCGTTGCTGATCTGTAGACCGGACCTGAGTAAACGATGTTTTTTTCACCGTAAACTAGTTTTTCGGCCCATAAAGCCAAACGTTCGCCAATTGTTTTTTTGTTCAGGGGATGAATATCATTCCATTCGCCGGCACCGAGCCCAACAGACATTCCTGTATTTGGCACTTTTAAGGCTTGGAGCTGGCTCTGCCGAAGTTGTGCCCAGTCGCTCTCAACCGGAACATAATCAACCTCCATATAGTTGGGTAGTTGTGCAAATAAAAATGGAATATTACCTAAGCCCCATTTATTCCTCCAATCGTTAATTAGTGCAGGTAGCAGTTTGGCGTATTCTTTTGGCTTGCCTGCATTTGTTTCTCCCTGGTACCATAAAAAGCCACTTATACCATAGTTGATTGCGGGTGCAACCATGGTATTGTAAAGTCCAGTAGGAGAATTTTGTGCCACAATTGGCTGAATAATTTGTTGTCCAGACGGGGAATAGCTTGGTTTAGTAAATACTTGGTCCACCTGGTAATTCCATTCCCCTCTTAAGTCAATTATTTGTCCGTTAGCTTGTAGCGAATAATTTTTATCAGGCACAAAGCCACCTTTGCCAGTTGTATTTGTAACTTTTACTAAAATAGTGTTTTTTCCAGGCTTTAACAGGTTTGCTGGCACATTGTATCTTCTTGGAGGATACTGATAAGTGATATTGCCCACAAAAATGCCATTTACAAAAGTGGAATCAGCATCGATAATGCGCCCCATAAAAAGTTTTGCCTGTACGCCGGTCATCCCCGCAGGAACATCAATTTCCTTTTTAAAGTACAGGATACCATTCAGGTTTCTTACGCCCTGGTCTGCCCAATAGCCTGGCATCCAGAACTTATGCCATGTTTTTGGCACATAGGATGATTGCAGGCTTTTAGCTGGCATAGGCAGCACCTGTTTTTTTAGGCTGTTCATATAAGTGGTATCCCGAAAGTTTTTGATCTGGGCTTCAGCTGAAGGAAAATCCTTAAACGCATCCATACTCATCCAAGCCTCTATTGGTGTTCCACCCACGCTGGAATTAATGATCCCAATGGGAATTTTGTATTTTTGATAGAGTTTTTTGGCGAAGAAATAAGTAACTCCTCCAAACTCAAGCAATTCTTTACCTGATGCTAATTTCCACTCCCCTTTTGGCAAATCCAGTGATTCTTTGGATACATCAGCCTTTGTGGGTACAAAGAAATTCCTGATTTGAGGAAAATTATCATTCTTAACTTCGTTTGGATAATTTTCTTTCAGTCTTTCCATTGCTAGCACCATGTTAGATTGGCCTGCACAAAAATATACGTCTCCAATTAAAATATTGGTTAATGTAATCAAATTCTGCCCTTCAATGGTCATGGTATATGGGCCTCCGGCTTTCATTTTAGGAAGCATAATCAACCACTTCCCATCGCTGCCGGTAATTGTCTCAAACTTTCTATTATTAAAAGAAAGTTTAACTTTCTCATTTGCACTGGCCCACCCCCAGATCTTTAAATCTGTATTTCGTTGTAGCACCATTCGATTACTGATTAGCTGTGGAAGTTTTACCTCAGCTTTTGTCTTTAGGTTAGTGAACAAAACTATAACGAGCAAGGCGCAAAGCGGAAGATAAGATTTTACGGTCATGCTTATAAAGTCTGGAAAATATGGCAACAGATAATTTTCGGGGAAATGTAAACGCTTACAATTCTTGCCTCAGTATCATCACAGAAATACATAGTTTAAGGTATTAATATTTGGTTATATCTTTTTTAAAAAAATTATCTCATGTAAAAGCTTCATACCTGAGTAATTTTTACCCGAATATATCATTTACTTTCGAAAAAAACAATCGGTTGCATAACTATATTAAATTTGTTATAATCAGGCTGAAAAAAGGGGACCGGGAATGAAACGATAAATTTTGCGGACGGGAAGAGATAGCAGAGCAGCAATCAGGCTTAAGTCGACTTTACTGGTAATTCCCAATAAAAAAGCCAGGAACTACGGTTAACGTTATTCCTGGCTATAAGCGCGTAGTAACTTTATTTATTTTTCAAACCTTCGGCTGTGCCAACATAGGCTGGTTTTCGCACAAAACCTTCTGTCCACAAGCCAATTGGCTCCCCTGCTCTCCAACTTGAGGTAGCTGGACTATCCTGAGGCGCCCATATTGTAATTCCATATTGCTGAGCTACCGGAATAAGCTCAAAGTATTTCTTGATTACATATTTGTACATCTCAGATTGAGCTGCATATTGCTCGGGTGTTGCCTGTGCAGTTTTTATATTTCCTGTAAAACCCATATCCAATTCTGATATTTTGATAAGTTTACCAGTTGCGGCCAATAATTTGAACATTTCTTCAATCTTGGCTTTATCAGAAGTTGCCACAATGTGCATTTGCGTACCAATACCATCTATTTTTGCGCCTTTGCCTTCCAAATACTTTACGTAATCAATTAATCCTTTGCATTTTTCGATGCTATATTCCAGGTTATAATCATTAATAAAATGAATATCAGTCGCATTACCATACTGCCTGGCCAATTGAAATGCCTTTAGCGCATAATCCTTGCCCAGGTAATCTTGCCAAAAGAATTCATCGGCCGCAATGGATGTTCTGCCCGCAGCAGTTTTAAGCTCAGTTGGCTTTGCATCATCCATTGGTTCGTTTACCACATCCCAAGCTTTAACATAATCTTTTGAAGCGGTAACTATACCTTTAATCCAGGTATCTAATGCAGTGGTTAAAATGGTCTTTTTCTGCTCAGCAGTTTTTTCTACAATTGTAGTGCCACCAAGCGGATTGTATTTTTTAAGCGTGATATTATCGAAATAAAAATTTGTAGCTGTTTTACCTAGATTAAAAGCCAAAGCACCGCTTGTTGCAATGTCTGCCGTAACGGTAATTTCTTTCGTATAGGTTGTCCAGGTTGGCGTTGAAGAAATTGCACCAAAAAAATCATAAAATTTGTAAGCGCCAGGCGTAGTATGGGCCTGCGTAGGGTAAGATGCCGCTACATCAGAACGCACATTGATTTTAAGCTCATATTTCTCTCCTACTGCTACCGCTGGAAACTTAAGAAATAATTGCGCATCATAATCGTTGGCCCGTACTGCCGAGTTAGTAATTTTCAAAGCCCGTCCTGTACCGTTAAAGCCTTCGCCAGCTGCAGTAAAAGAGGCAACGGCATTGGTATTGGATTGATAAACTGAGGCGTTGTCCGTTTCAAAATCTGCCCCGATGACCAGGTCCCAGGTAGGGCCACCGCTTGAAGGAATGACCACCGGGGCAATCAGTCCTTTTAAATATGTTGCATTTTGATTAGCATGCCAGGCAAGTGTATGCCCATAAACTGTAATACCGGCTTTGGACGCTGTCTCCAACAGGTTTTTCACATTACTTAAAGCCAGGCTTCCATCCGCCTGTACAACGGCACCGTGTTTCATTTCATAACCCAGCGTAATTTCATCAAAATTGCTATTGATCAATCTATAAATTACACCTTTGGAGAGATAGGATTGCAGACTGGTTCCAGCACCAAATTTAAATTTAGGATTTGCCGTTCTATCAATATAGGTTTTTAATGGCTGATAGGCATCGATCTGCTCTTGGGCCGCGAAGCTTGTTGGCTTGGCCACCTGAAATTCGAGTGACTCGTATTTGTGGCAGGAAGCAAGCAACATTGCCCAGGAAAGACCAAATGCTATTTTGTATAATCGTTTCATTTTCTCGATTGTTAGATTAAATATTAATTATTTGATCGGCGTAAATGTTTCGGCTTTCACGCCGCGGTCGCGCATTACCAGAGTATCTACGCTATTCACCGTTCTATCATTCAGATCGATCTGATAGTTCAGATAAAGGGCATCACGATCCTGGCTGCCCCAGCTGTTTTTCTCTCCCCGTTTAACAAATTTTCCGGTGCCACTCGCTGTAAAACTGGCATCAGCAGCTGTAATTGTACAGTTGCCCGTGTTATCAAAAGTTAACAATAAGGTTCGGCTGATGCTGGTTCCGCCTGTTACTTTAAATGTGACAGGGAACTCGGCCTGGGTTAGCGAACGTGTGTTTAACTTGTTGATTTCATCATTCTCCACATATTTCATATGGCGAACTACGGTTTGATTGAGCGCGGTGTTACCGCCTTTGCCCGCAATCACATCCTTTCCTCTGCGGAGATAGAAACCCTGCCATGTATTGATATACTTTACGGCATACAAAGTATATTTTTTTTCGGGCAAGATCATTTTGTTCTGATCAACACTGGTCATCGTTAAAGGGATCACATAAGTGGTATTGATAGCCAATGGATCTGCGAAAAAAGCATCGGTGAGCTGTACATCTACTCCACCTATCAAACTTCCTTTCGGGATGACAATTTTGTTAGCTGCAAGCGTATAATAATTAGCCGGCATGGGCTTTACCATACCGCTGTAGGGTGATGGGAAAGATAAGCCTTGAGTTAGCGCATTATCTACACTGATGCCAATGGTAATATCTTCCTTATTTGAATAAACTCCACCAACCGTACCCATAATCTGAAGCTTATGTTGGTTATCAAGTGAAGTATCAAAAATATCTTCGCCCATGGTGAGGGTCCGGATCGGCCCCTGATAGGCAAAATAAACGGTTTGGATATCATTATCCGGAAATGCCCATTCTTCGTTTTTGCAAGCGCCAAGTGTTAAGACGAGCGCAAGTAAAATATATACTTTATTTTTCATGATGCTATTTGTTATAGTGAATGAATATTACCATCCCGTGTTTTGTTGTAAAGCATTATACTTGAGCGTTTCGCTGTAAGGAATTGGTCCAAATCTCATATATTCCTGATAGCTTCTTGCTTCTACATTGATTTCCTGATAGGTGCCTTGCGAGATACTCACCCCTTTCACCGGTTCGGTTAATGCTGCATTCCATCTACGAAGATCCCAGAAACGAAATCCTTCAAAAGCCAATTCTAACCTACGCTCATTCCTAATCAATGTTCTCATGGCATCTTTATCTGTTTTAATCGATTCGAGATATGCATCACCGTTTGTAGTTCCAACGCCGGCCCTGGCACGAATAGCTTTAATAATATCGTAAGCGGAATAGGGATTGCCACCATTTGCTGTAGGGCCCCATGCCTCATTTGCTGCCTCTGCATAGATCAGGAACATTTCCGTATAGCGGATATGTGGCCTGTAATGTTTCTGATTATTTACGGTTGGTGTACGGCTAACATCCTGCCTTAGCAATTTTTTCATATAGTAACCGGTTCTTGTAGAAACTTCTTTTCTATTCAGCCCATCATCATTCGTTGCTACATCTGTTGTGGTATTGATTGCCTTGTTTGTTGGCCCGATGGTATTTCCGTTGTACACTATAAATTTTGCTAAACGTGGATCCCTGCCAGTAAATGGAGCCGCAGGATTATATCCGCTCTGCGGTGTATTGGCAATTGGATAACCGTTTTGCATTGGGAAAGCATTAACCAGATTTTGAGTTGGGTTTATACGGCCCTGACCAGATAAGGTTGGTGGGTAATTGGCCGCTTCTAAATCGCTATTTGATCCAACATTTGTACGCCAAAGCACTTCTTTGGGACTAGCACCAGAAGCCAATGCATCAATTTCTGCTTTGTTATCATACCAGGTAACACCATTAGGATCTAAATTAGCTAACCAGTTATTAAGTGAAAGTACCTGTGCTGCATAGCTGGCGGCATCGGCCCATGTGGTAGAATTACCCGTGCTGAAAGCCGGACTTGCGCCCATTAGTGCTACCCTTGCACGAATGGCTTTAGAAATACGGCCCGTCATTCGCTGATTAAAAAACTTGCCGAAAACCCGGTTATAGGTCTCTACATTAACTCCCGCATATTTTGCAGGAATCTGGCTGGTACTATTAATATCAGCATAATCTAAAGGAAGCAATTGTTCTGCCTTATCCAAATCACCATAAATCTGTTTAATACAGGCATCAAATGTGGCCCTTGGCTGGTTAAAGTTGGAAGCAGGTGTTTCGGGTTCGAGTACAATAGGGAAACCATATAAATTACCCCCTACTTTTCCGGCATGTGCCTGTAGCATATACGACATTAGGTAAGCTCTCAAAGCATATGCTTCACCTTTTTGCCTATCATTAAACATCCTGCTCAACACCGGGTCTTTAGAATCCCAAAGCACCTTATCTGTCTCTGCTAAAAATAAGTTGATATACTGTATTCCTGCTCTTGCATTGGTCCATTGATCTAATGGATTAAATTGAGCCGACCATTGTCCGGTGGCAATTCTCCTAAAATTATTATTGATATCATTACTTACCGCATCATCTGTAGCGACATCGTTAAAAGACCAGCCATTTGATGGAAGCCTTGTATAACCATTTAGCAATAACCCATGGGCAAGTGCGGGTTCTGTATAGATGTTCTCAAAATCTCCATTATTTTGTGGAGCAGGGTCAGTAAACTTTTTACAGCCCGAGAGCATCACAACGACAACTATAAATTGTATTAATATTCTGTTCATCTTTTCTAATCTAATATTCAATTAAAACATTGCCTTTACGCCCAGGTTATACATCCTTGTTTGTGGGGCACCTCCTAAATTCAGCTCAAGTATTTCTCTTTCCTTCGCTATTGTTAAAAGATTAAATCCTGCCACATACAGCCCCAGTTCTTTCAATACTTTACTTTTGAACAATTTATCGGAAACTGTGTAGGAGATCTGAACTTTAGATAAATCAAACCGGTCTGTGCTGTACAACCAGAAATCAGACGCTCTGAAATTATTATCGCCATTTAAAGTGGTAAGTCGCGGAAAGGTTGCCGTATTTTTTGTTTGAGGCGTCCATCTGTCGCGTACCACTGCCGAATACTTATCACTTCCGTTAACCCAAAAATAGTTATCGCTTTTCATGGCACTTGCACCGAAGCGGCCTGTACCCAAAACAAACAGGGTAAGATTTTTCCATTTAGCAGTTACTTTCAATCCTGCTGTAAACGGAGCACCAAACCATCCACCGCGGCCAAGGTATACCTGATCCTTATCATCAATGATTTTGTCACCGTTCTGATCAATATATTTGATATCGCCAGGAGCCAATGATGATCCAAATGCTGGTTTTGCACTATTAATTCCATCGGCCGCCGCCACTTCGCTGGCATCCATGTAAAAACCATTGCTTTTTAATCCCCAGATAGCATCGAGTGGTTTGCCGGCACGGTACTGATAGCTATTTTCATAAGTTAACAGATCGGCACGTTTAGTTGCTTTGGTCGTATAATATGTTCCTGACGCTCCAAAAGTCCAGTCGATTGCACCCATACGTTTGTTAAAATTTAAGTAAAAATCCAAACCGGTCCGCTGATCACTATTATAATTACTGTAAGGAACAAAAGAAGAACTCGGAAATCCGGTAGTGAAATAATTGGGATAAAGGACGTTGAGCTGACCGATAATCCCGGTGATGTTATTTCTAAAAACATTTGCTCCGAAATTAAACTGATTTTTGAACATTCCACCTTTTATACCGATACTGATTTCTTTCCTTTTAGCGAAAGTTAAATCCATATTGGATCCGCGGCGCGAATCTGTAGACTGTGTACCTGTACCATCATTCCAACCATACCAGTTCCCCCCTGTGCCTGTATAGATACTCTCGTAGGCAAAATACTCATCAAAATCAAGATCGGTATTTAAAATACCTGCTGATGCAGTTAATGTTAAGTCGTTAATGAACGAAACTTTTTTCAAAAATGGCTCTTCGCTAAGGTGCCATCCAATAGAAGCTGCAGGAGAAAGTGCAATCCTGTTTCCCGGAGGCATTTTTGGCGAGCGTACCACAGCTCCGGTAATCTCAGCAAAATACTTATGGCTGAAATCATAATTTAACTGCAAACCTAAATTAGAATTTGTGGTTGGCTGATAGATTTCAGATTGCGATTGGCGATATGCTGCCGCCAGCAATACTGCAGAGATATGATGATTATTACGGACTGTAGTATTGTAGTTAAATTGACCAGATAAAGAAATGGTTTGTCTGTAGTAACTATCTGCAATGTTCTGAACTCCAGTTTTAGTATCTTCTCCCCAGCGCGTTAAGCTGCCGATTAGCGTTGTACCAGAGTAGGTTGTCCAATTGGGCTGGTAAGTCGCATATCCATTCCGATAACCCTGATTGTAGCTGTTCAGGTAATCAACCCCCATAGTGGTACTAAAGGTAAGTCCATTCAAAATTCCTTTCAAATCGGCATCAATGCCTGTGGTAAACTGAAACTGGCGTTGTACAAATTTATTGTTACCACCTGCATAAATGGCCGCAAAGGGATTAGTTTGGTCTAATTGCGTGCCACCAAGGATGTATTGTCCATCAATAATTGTGGCATTTTTGATCATCGCTTTGCTCACTTCGTCGCTCTGTTCCAATAAATTAATTGGAATTAAGGGTGTAAATAAATGAGGGCGCAGGGTTGCGGCGTTAGCCCAGTAATTCGTATTTACTCCGCCGCTGCTGGCAAACACAGCACTTGCGTCTACCCGGGCTTTTAGTGCTTTTGTTAGCTGCATATCAACATTTCCGCGGATGTTAAAGCGTTCTGATGTGTTATTTTCTTTTGCTTCGCCGAAATTAAGCAGCGAACCTGTAGATACGAACCCAACATTGGTATAATAACGGGCGCGATCATTCCCTCCTGAAATTTCTGCCACACCATCATAGCGTGAAAAACTATTTTTAAGGTATTCTGATGAGTAATAATCTACACTTGGATAACGATAAGGATTAACACCAGAGTGATTATAAATAGTTTCTGGAGTATAAGCCGCCGCCAGACCATCATTAGATAAAGCCTCGTTATACAAGGTCATGTACTCTGAAGAGCCCAGATATTGAGCAAATCTTTTTGGCGTATTTAGTCCGATATTGGAACGAACGTTTATTTTTTGCTTAGTTGGTGTACCTCTTTTTGTGGTGATCAAGATTACTCCTTTTGCACCGCGGCTGCCATATAGGGCAACGGCCGAAGCACTCTTGAGAAAAGTGATTTCCTCAATTTCATTTGGTGTAACACTGTTCACATCCCTCGGAACTCCATCAACCAATATTAATGAGGTGTTCATGCCCCAAAGGTTGTTGCCATTAAAGCCCGGAGCAAAAGCTTCTATCCCGTCCAATCCATAGGTTATAAAGTTTTTCTCAAAAAGCTGTGCCAGGTTAACGCTTGAAACGCCAGCAGGAAGATTACCTTCTGCTGCATTTTTAAAACCCACATTTATTAGTCTGTCCTCTTTAGTTAAGGTAACCTGCTTTAGGTTGGGTAATGCAATTACCGGCAAGGTTTTATAACCTTTAGCATTTACCATAAATGTGCTATTCTCCTCTACCGATAAAGAAAATTCACCAGCCTGGTTTGCTATGGTGAGCACATCGTTTCCTTCAATAGTTATGGATGCCCCTTTTATCGGATTTCCATTGATATCCTGAACAACAGCTTTTATGGGTATCTTAACGGCGTCCTGACCTTTGATTACACCGACAGACAGCGTAAAAAAGACACACAGCGCCAATGCATTTCTTAAAAATTTCATCATTCTTGTCTTTAATTATTTGTGATCATGAACTACCTTACCATCCAGGGTTTTGCGCAAACTCCTTATACATATTTACATCTGCTCGTTTAAGTGGCAACCAATAATGCTTTTCACTAAATGGACGTTGTAATATTAATCGCTCACGAAAGTTTACAACCTTGTTTAATTTGGTGTCGACTGCAGGGTTTAAAGGAGCAGCACGATCAAATTCCGCGGCTGTTTTTAAGGTATAAGGTACTTCGGCGAGCAAATGCCAGCGGCGAAGATCATTAAACCGATGTCCTTCAAAAGCAAGCTCAACAGCGCGTTCGCGTCTTACTTCTTTCATAAACTCTGACGTAGATACTAAGAACTGTGCGGCAACACGGCCAACACCAGCACGATCTCGAATCACGTTGATTGCATCTACGGCAGTTTTGCTAAATCCCTCTGCGGTTGCACCTGGGGAGTCGTACCCTGTTGCAACCGATTCTGCGTACATCAGGTAGATATCGGCCAAACGCATATATGAAACCTTAATATTCAGGTTCTGTCCATAATTCCAGCCCTGATCAAAGTTATTGGCGGTTCTGGGCACAAATTTGAACATCATATACCCTGTACGGCTACCAGAACGTTCATCTCTATAACTTCCGTTTGTGAACAGATTTGCATATCGGTGTGGCTCCATATTCGCTGCTAAAGTTCCCTGCACCACTTTAACTCCGTCATATATAATATCATTATAGAACCTTGGATCGCGATCGCGCCAAGGAAATTGCGGATCATATCCTGAACCAGTAGGATCAGCCTGAGCAGAATTCGAAATGGGCAAACCATTTTTCATCCCATAATAATTAACATAATTTGCAGTTGGTGCGAATACCAGCGCATCGGCACCTACAATTGCTGGGGTATATTGTTTTGCAGTACCATAGGTTGAGCCATGTGCTCCCCAATATGGTCCTGTAAATATTACTTCAGTACCTCCCGGGATTAAGAAATTTTGGCCAGTTGTATAAAAATTGGTACTGTATTGTGCAAAAGGCAATAACTTATGAGGAGCAGCGCCACTTTCTGTTAGTTTTAATAACTCGGCAAATGCAGCAGCCGCTTTTTTACTCAGTTCTACATTATAGGTTTTGCTACCAGTAGATTCTAAGTTCATTAATGGACTAGCGGCCCACAGATAATTCTTACCTAAATAGCCTAATGCCATGATTTTATTGATACGCAATTGGTTTTTACCCAGGGTTTGGATCCCGGCTGTTGTATTATCCCAATTGATTGGCAAAAGATCGGCGGCGGCTCTTAAATCCAGTGCTGCCTTTGCTGCACATTCCTGGTACTTTAGCCTGGGCAATCTCAATTCTTCATCGGCAGGCAATACTTTATCAATGTATGGCAGCCCTCCAAAATATTGCATGAGTTGGAAATGGAACCAACCTCTAAAGAACAACAGCTGGCCTCTGATCAGGTTACGTTCTTCATCAGTTGCATTTACCATCAGGTTTAGGTTCTCGAGGCCTAAATTCGCTTTACGAATGCCATACCAGGCCAGTGGATACAGGCCCTTGGTAAAACGATCGTTATTTGTATTCGCATTGGCATTGTCTAAAAATCCTGCTCCCCATCCGTCAAACTCCCTCTGCCAACCCCAAAAATCACCGTTATCTATTTTGTTAACGAAGTGGAAATTTTGAACTGTAGACTGGATTTCGTCTTCCCCCCAGTTGAAACTGTTGGTCCAGTACCTGTTTGTAAAATCTGGAATACAATTATACAGTTCCTCGGTAAAGCCTTGAAAACTACGAAAGTCTTTGAAGGCAGATTCGGCTGATACAGTTGCCTCTGGATCTCTGTCTAAATATTTTTTACAAGATACCATGCCGGTTCCCGCCCAAATCATTCCTATTAATAATAGGCGTGTTATATATTTTTTCATAATGATCATGTTTAGAAGATGAAATTAGCGCCTAGATTATACCGCTTTACAGTTGGATAAGCACCTTGTGAGGCCCATCCTTGTCCGCCAGCGCTTTGATAATTTGCTTCACGGTCATCCGGCATCTTAGTCCACACATGCAAATTGTTTCCATTTAAGAATATACGTATGCTTGAGATCCCTGCTTTTTTAACCCAATCTTGCCTAAAAGTGTAAGCAATCTCCGCATTTTTTAAACGCAGGTAGGATGCATCATAAAAGTACCTGTCTGCCGTGTAAAAACCCGCTGGCGTTGTTTCCCAACGTGGCATCGGACCATCGGGGTTTGTATTGTCTTTTGACCAATAACTTCCTTCATCATAAGCAACAGTATTTTTTCCGGAAAATGTTCCCAGCACAACTTGACGGGTAACATTATTTACACCATAAAATTGAGCAAAGGCACTGAAACCTTTCCATTCGAAACCTATTGTTGCATTATAGGTGTTTTCGGGAGAACCAGCGTAGCCATAAGGAATGTTATCATTCGCATCAATTATCCCATCAGCATTGAAATCTACCAGATGATAGTTTCCTGGGATTTTCAATTGGTCATTGGCATTGTGCATGGTACTTCCATAAAGCTGATCCCAAGTATTGTAATAACCAGCGCTCACATAAGAATAAGCCTGTCCAATCTGTTTATTGATAGGCTTCGCATATTCTGGCAATAGCTCGGCTACGTCGGCATCAATCACTTTGTTTTTTGCATGGGTATAATTGATATTGGCCCACGCGGTAAAATTGCTGGTGATTTTTTTGTTAAACCGGATGTCAATTTCATAACCTCTCGACCGCACCTTACCAACGTTAAATGTAGGTGGTTGGGCACCGTAATAACTTGGTACAGCCCGGGAAGTACCAGTAAGAATGTCGCTGCGGTCATCCTGAAAGAAATCTACACTTCCAGAAATCGAGTTTCCGAGGATACTAAAGTCGAGTGCAATATTTTTCTTCGCTACTTTCTCCCAACGAACGTTTGGATTACCTACGCCAGTTTCCCTATACCAATTGTAAGGACTATTTTCAGCGGCCTCTCCGGTAATGCCGAGCGGAGTTGTTCCGCCAAATGCCCAGTTCGTCAAAAATGCAAATCTTGGGGAACCACCATCATCACCAATTTCGCCATAAGATCCGCGTAATTTTAAAGAGTTGATGAATTTGATCGGCTTCATAAACTTTTCTTCAGAAATCATCCATCCAAGACCACCGGATGAAAAGAAATCAAAGCGATAGGCAGGGCCAAATTTCTCAGAGCCATTATAAGCTCCATTATATTCGAAACTGTACTTGCCTGCATAATTATAAGTAGTACGGAAAACCCAGTCTTCACGATAAGAAGGAATGATACTTCCGGTAGCGGTATTATCTCTGCTCCAAAGTCCCATGGCCGTTAAATTATGCTTTTGGGCAATGGTTCGGGCATAATTGATCTGCATTTGAGAAAACATCCGTCGGTAAGTTGCACCATCGTTAACATCACCTGCCCGGCTTGCCCATCTTACACTTTCCCTCCATTCCAGCTCTGTTGCCGCATCCTTGGTTTGTGAATAACTTACTACTCCCGTTTCAGGGTCGATGTATTTACTCAATGTTCCATTATTGCGGTCATCAATTCCACGACCAGCTTCGATAAATGTGTTATCGATAGACAATGTTCCTTTTAAGCTCAATCCCTTAACAAGAGAATTTAAGCTTTGATCTAAGGTAAAATCTGTGGTGATACGGGAAGTTGTGGTTGTTTGAAGACCACTGGTAGACAAAATCCTAACAGAGTTTAAACTTTGTTGTTCATTGGGCTTATAGTACCCCCATGTACCATCCGAATAGACAGGGAGATAGAGATTTGGTGCTGCAGAATAAGCCGCTGTCCAGGTATTGTAAGGGTTAACATCAATCCATGGCCGCTCAGATGTACCTCTTGAACCAGAGATATTTGTTCTGAATACCGTTGATGGTGTTAATTGAAAATCCAGGTTGCTTCTTACGTTCAATCTTTTGAAACTGTAGCCACCGCTATAACCACGATCATTACCAAACCTTCTAAACAAATCTCCTTCATCAAGGTAATCAACAGAAGAAAAATACTTTACAAACGATGTTCCGCCGCTTACATTAAGATTGGCATTATAAGACATTGCATTGTCTCTAAACAAGGTATTTACCCAATCTACGTTTGGATAACGCTCGGCTTCTTCGAGATTGGCGGGCGAGCGATATTTTTGCATTACAGCTTCCGGAAGATATGAACTCCAGGCGCCCGGAGCGAGTGCTAATTCGTATTCGATTGTTCGGTTACGCACCTGGAACATATCATACGAATCGAGCTTACCAGGCAATTTAGATGCAGATTTAACAACTGTATTAGCAGCCGCTCTGATTTCTGCCTTCCCTTCACGCCCCCTTTTGGTGGTAATCAAGATTACGCCGTTTGCACCTTTCACTCCAAATACCGCAGTGGCTGAAGCATCTTTAAGTACAGATACTGAGGCCACGGAACTGATATCGATGTTATTTATCGATCGTTCAACTCCATCTACTAGAATAAGCGGACTGGCATTGTTCCAGGTGCTGCGGCCACGAATAAGGATCTGAGGATCTTCATCCCCTGGCATTCCGGTGCTAGCTGTAGTGATTACGCCCGGCAAATTTCCAGTTAATGCTGCACCTAAACTAGATACACCACCTGTTCGTTCCAGTACTTCACTTGTGGTTTGTGTAATTGCACCAACAACACTCTGTTTCTTTTGAACGCCATACCCTACAATCACAACATCACCCAATTGATCAGCGTTTGATTTCATGGTTATGTTTACCGTATTTTTGCCGGCAATGTTCACATCCTGAGTCTTCATTCCTATATATGCAACGGTAAGTATCTGCCGATCGGCAGGTACCTCTATAGCAAATTCACCATTTGTACCGGTTTGCGCTTTAGAACCGGTACCTTTTACAGTAATTGTGGCTCCTATTAATAGCTGCTTTTGTTCATCAACTACCGTCCCGGTTATTTTTCGCCGTTGTTGTGCGGCAGCTGTGTCAATCAACAGCGCGGAGATAATCAGTGTTAAATACATCACGAGTAATAACTGCTTTGCTCCCCGATATCTGGAGCGCACATCATTACCCATATTGGTTATTTTTTCCATTATTTAAAATCATTTAAAGAGAAATAGATTTGGATAATTGTATGCCAGTCCTAGTTAGTTAGGATCACCAAAACAGATTTTTCAATTGTTTTAGTTCGCGTAGAGCGGAGTAACCCCTCTTTGTAGTAGTAGTAGTAGTTTTTAGTCATAAAATTTGGTTTATTTTGGTTAGGATTAGTATTTGATACTATTGAACGAATTCAATCTGTATCGGTGCGAGATCGATTTGGATTTAACCGGGTGCTTTCATGAGCGTTTGTTCAATTTGGTTTATATTTATTTGGTTAGCTCCCTACAATAAAAACCAATTTTAGCTTTCCTTATAATTGAACAATCTGCCTTTGGCATCACACTGAGATTAAGATCAGCGTTAAGCGCTCTTAGGGTAAGTGTTGGTCGTACTTACTTCAGCATCATGTTCGAACGGAAAGGGTAATGGTTACCTGTATTGAGTATTCGAAGCTAAGACAACTACAATTTTAAGCATAGCACAATTGTTTAAATTTATACCCAGTTTGTTTAAGTGGTACAGAAAGTGCCTTTACGCATCAAAAAAAGCATTAAACTGATAACATCCATTTTATTTTAAACACAATTGTCTTATCGATATAAGCATTTGGGTAGCATATAAATCTAATGTGTATCTTCTTTTAGCTATTATCCGTCACGCTGCTTTCCATTTATAGTAGTGGATAAAAACGTGATTTAACCTTTACTCAAAAGTTTTTATAGCCATATCCACAGCAATAATCTTAAATAAATCATCACAAGGGAAAAAAGAACTATGGGCTTATCTTTCTAATATTGATTGCTTTTGTAGCGATAGCTAATATCCTGTAAACAAAAAAGCGGCACACAATAACTAAAGCAGATAATGGTTAAAATATATTTTATGGAGCCAGAATATATCTGCTCCATTATTTATTATCTGTATATTGAACCGCTAATAATTTTATCGAATATTAGGATAGCAAAAGCAATGGTTATCCTTCAAAATAAAACAAATAGATGAAATATAAAATATACTTTCTTGCTGCATTTTTGGTAATGGCATCTGCCAAAATAAGGGCGCAAGATTATCTTTCTTCGTCTGCTGAACTGATCAAAAGGGTCTTACCCAAACAGCATCAGTTTTTTTTAATCCAAAGCATCGTTTCTGAAAAAGGCATGGATGTCTTTGAAATTGAAAGCAAAAAAAACACCATCATTTTAAGGGGGAACAGTGGCGTAGCTATTGCCTCGGCTTTTTATTATTATTTAACAGAATATGCCCATTGCCAGATTACCTGGAACGGCATTAACCTTAAATTGCCTCAAAAGCTACCAGTGGTTAAAAATAAAGTAAGGAAATCTACACCTTACGAGTACCGTTATTACCTCAACTACTGTACATTTAATTACAGTATGAGCTGGTGGGATTGGGCCAGATGGGAAAAGGAAATAGACTGGATGGCACTTCATGGCATTAATATGCCCTTGGCTATTACCGGAGAAGAATATACCTGGTATCTTGTATACAAAGAGATGGGCTTTAGCGATAACGACTTGAAGGATTTCTTTACAGGGCCGGCCTATTTTTCGTGGTTCTGGATGGGGAACATAGATGGTTGGGGCGGCCCCCTGCCATTGGACTGGATGAAAAGTCACTTCGAACTGCAAAAGAAAATCTTGGCCAGACAGCGTTCTCTTGGCATGAAACCGGTTCTGCCTGCATTTACAGGGCATGTACCAGCCGCATTTAAAAAGAAATTTCCGAATGCGAAACTGAAGGCTACCAACTGGACCAATGGTTTCGCAGACACTTATATCCTCGATTCGGAAGATCCTATGTTCGCAGCTATCGGGAAAAGGTTTTTACAGAAACAGACAGCATTGTTGGGCACCGATCACCTTTACTCTGCCGATACCTTTAACGAAAATGAACCACCATCATCAGAACCTGATTTTTTAGGCAAACTGAGTGCAAGGATTTACGATGGGATGTCGCAGGCAGACCCCAAGGCTATCTGGGTAATGCAGGGCTGGCTATTTTATAGTGATAGAAAATTCTGGAAAGAGCCCCAAACAGAAGCGCTTTTAAAAGCCGTACCCAACGACAAGATGATACTGTTAGACCTGGCCACGGAAATAGAACCGGTATGGAAACGCACTTCGGGTTTTTATGGAAAACCCTGGATCTGGAATATGCTGCATAATTTTGGCGGAAATACCAATCTTTTTGGGCGGATGGACGTAATTGCTACCGCACCTGCAGAAGCCTTGAACGATCCACAAAGTGGTAAGATGAAAGGTATTGGCCTCACAATGGAAGGTATTGAACAAAACCCGGTATTATATGAATTGATGATGGCCAATGTTTGGCAATCGAAACCGGTAGATCTAAAAACATGGCTACCTAATTTTGTTTTTAACAGATACGGAAAAAATAATCCCAATGCACAAAAGGCATGGGAAATTTTAAGAAAAACAGTTTATAATGTACCCCAAGATAAGTACATCAGAGATGGTGCAGAATCTATTATTCAGGCACGCCCTACACTCGATTCGCTGACCCGTTGGGCCAAAACGACCTTAAACTATCAGGAGCGGGATCTGTTACCAGCCTGGGATGAACTTATAAAGGCTGCACCTACCTGCAGCAATAGTGATGGTTTTCAATACGATATAGTGGATGTAACCCGACAGGCCATGGCAAATTATGCCCTGCCTTTACAACGAAATTTTGTAACTGCCTACAAAAAAAAGGATATGGTTACCTTTAAGGCAGAAAGCCAAAAATTTCTTCAGCTTATTGACGATATGGATAAACTGTTAGCTACCCGAAAAGATTTTATGCTTGGCCCATGGGTTGAGCAGGCAAGAACATGGGGAAACAATCCAGCTGAGAAAGCACTTTACGAAATGAATGCGAAAGATTTGATTACGCTATGGGGTGATGAAAAAAGTCCGTTAAATGAATATGCCTGTAGACAATGGAGTGGTTTGTTCAGTGATTTTTACAAACCGCGATGGGCGCTTTTTTTTAGATATGCATCACAGGCCATCGACAATCAAAAAGAAATCGATATTAAACAATTTAACAAGGAGGTAAGTGCCTGGGAATGGAGCTGGGTAAACCAAATGAAAGACTATCCCCTAAAAACGGTTGGCAGTTCAGTAAGTATTGCCATTGAAATGCATAAAAAGTACAGAAGCATAATTGATAAAGCGCATCAGTATCGCTAGGCTAACATTAATAGGAGTACTAACAGGTTCCTGCAGGGCAAGGACCAATGTCATTAAGTTAAACACCACGGTCGTCAGTCTGAGCGTAGTCGAAGACTTCTTGATATTGATAAATCGCAAATAAATGCCCTTCGACTACGCTCAGGGTAACATCTTTTTGCGATTTATCCCTCAACTTAATGGACATTGGGGCAAGGACCCATCATCATCCTTAAAATATTGTATTTTTATGATCATGGATCTACTGCAAAAAACCGTGTTTATTACTGCCCCAATGCATGCGGTGTGGGATAGCCTTACTGTTCCTGAGTTTATTCAAAAATGGACACATGATAGCCCTATTGAAATACAGACGGATTGGAAAGTTGGCAGCGCAATAATCACCAGCGGAGATCTGCACGGAATCCCGTTCATCAATTCAGGAACAATCCTGGAACTGGACCCTGGCATCAAACTCTGTTATAGTTTTTTAAGTTCTCTCTCCAATTTACCCGATACCGAAGAAAGCTATTGTATATTGGAATTTAATTTGACGCATGAAAATAAACAGACCAGGCTTGAGCTTAACATTCGCAATTTTCCTGATGAGGTAATCCGTAAGCACCTGGAGCTGTATTGGAGGCCAACAGTTGAACTCATCAAGCAACAAACAGAAAACCGTCAAATATAATTTACTTGTTTACCCCTACCAGCTACTTTCCTGTCCTGCGAAAAACCACCCCCTCAACATGATCTCCGACAAACATACCGGCCATATCCGAAGTCTTGAACCAAGCCGGCTTGTCTGGCATATCGTCAGAGAACAATGCCCCGTTTATCCTCAGGTCTTCAAATACAATGTTACTAACCTTTCTCTGTTCGTCATAACCTAAAATGATTGACGGTTTTGCCTTTGTACCATTGTAGCTTACATTTTTAAATAAAACATGCTCAATACCACGGCCAGGAGAAGTACAATACTTGGCATTAAAAAACACCCTGATATTCACCAACTGGCCTTCCCTGAAATCCTCAATCCTGATATTTTCGAAACGGACATTGCGGATAAGATTGCTGTCACCAGCGTTAAGGCTCAGACAGCCCTGATAATCGACCTGTTGCTCCTTATGGTCAAGGATGTCGATATTGATATAGCTCAGGTCTTCCAGCACTTCGGGCTTGGGCGTATTTCCATGGGTTCCAACCAGAATGGGGTGGGCAACATCGGCCCAAAGGGTAGAATTACGCATGGTAACATTTTTACAACCTCCTGTAAATCCCAAACGGGTACCATACACGGTAGTGCAGTCGTCAGAATTACGGTTGAAAACGCCATCAATGAGCACGTTGTTGCTTGAAATGACATTCATACCGTCGCCCCATTTGTAGTAGCTCATGCATTTAAAGTTGCGTATGGTCACGTTCTCCGATCCTCCTGTAAAACATTGTGTACCAAACAGTCCCTCTATTTCAACATTTTTGGAATTCGCAATCCTTATGGCTCCTTTAATGGAATGATCGATCATTCCCCTTCCCAGAACCTTAACATTTTCAACTTTATCAATCAGAATCTGCCCCTTAAGTACAGCGCCACCGGCAACATACACTGTTTTACCTGATAACACCCTTAAATTCCCTCCGGGGATCTCATGTAAACCTGGTCCAAAAAAAACAACATTTTTATCCGTACTGTCCGGAACGAAAGTTTCTACAGGATTTGCAAAAAGGTGAAGATTGTGAAAGAGATCACCGTTCACTTCAACTGAAAGATTTGCGGGTTTTTCAAGTTTAAAGGTAATTGTCCTGCCCGATACTGTATGCGGAATATTATAGGAAAGCGGACGTATCCGAGAGGTGCTGATTGCGCCTTTATTGAATCTTACAGAAACCTCTACTTCTCCTGAAAAGTCAAAATAGACCATAGACGCTTTTTCTACTGAATGGCCCAATCCCTTTACACAGTCAACCATTACGGTATATTCAGGGAGATCCTGCCATGGTTGGCCTGGCTGCCGTACTTTGACGGTAAAATCGGTATTCTGCGGAATAGATTGCGGCGCAGGATATGCTTTTAAGATTGGCTTAGTCTGTGCGGCCGAAAACTGTATCCCCAGCAGGGTCAAACCTATGGCAACAAAACATCCTTTGATGTTAAATAAATTATTCATAAAATGATTGTATGATGAAATCAGGCTGGATAGTACCCGGCCATGATAAGACACGCCACGCTGCTTTCCATACCCATTATTTAACAGATAATTCATCACATTTTATAACAGCCTGGTGGTCGAATCCCTGATAATGAAATGGGCTGGAACGATTACTTTTTGAACGGCTCTCTCTTCCAAAGGTTTGTTAAGTAAACTGAGCAGTACCCTGATCGATTGCCCTGCAAGTTCAGAAATAGGCTGGGCAACCGCTGTTATGGTAGGTTCATAAAAATCGAAGACCTGATGGTCATCAAATGCGATAATGCCCATACCATCTGGTATTTTATATCCAAGCTGATTGATAGCCTTCACACCACTAAAAGCCAGGTAATTGGTAGCGAAATAAACTGCATCGACCCTTTTGTTCTGCCTGAGGAACCTGACAAGCTGCTTAACCGTTTGGTCCGGATCATTTCCATACGGTACTTTTTCTACAATAACTTCCAGCCCGTGTTCGATCATTGCCTTAGCATAACCCTGTTTCCTATCTTCCATCTGGCTCTGGTTACTATCCAGTGTAATAAATGCAATATGGACATAAGCATGTTCTGCGAGGTATTTCGAAGCATTATAGCTGGCTTTGAAATTATCAAGGATCACATAACTTGATTCAATATCCGGATAATACCTATCAAACAATACAACCGGAGATCCCTCATCAATAAGGGACTGTATTTCTTTTTCCATCCCGGCAGGAGGGGTTATGATGTAACCATCTACATTGCGGTCCCTAAAAAGCTGGATAAGTTCTCTGGTCTTATCCGGATCATTATCGGTACTACAGTAGAAAATCTTATATCCGTTTTGATAGGCAATTTCCTCAATATGATAGGCCATCTGTGCAAAAAAATAGTCAGAGATTTTTTCCACCATCAGGCCAATAATCATTGTCTTACCAGTACTCAGGCTCTGGGCCAGGCGGCTCGGTTTATAGCCATTTTCATCGATGTACTGCAGCACTTTTTCTGTCAGGGCCAGACTGATGCGTTTCTCTTTGGCCTTGCCATTAATAATGAAAGAAATCGTTGACTTTGAAATATTCAGGGCAGCAGCTATATCGCCTATAGAGATCTTTTTTATCATTACCGGAAATTGGATTGAAGTGACTGATCAGTTGGTTATCGAAAATGTCCTTTGCACCGGAACAGCAGATTGGATCTGGCGCGCCGGAGTATTATATCCATATTGCCACGCCACCAGGGTAACCTTTATAGGCAGCCTGCTCTTGGGCGGGATAGTTGTAAAATAAAGTATGCCGTCTACGATTTCTGCAGGTCCTTCCTTTACGAAGTACTGCAAGGGCAGTCCGGCATCAGAATGACCAATTAGTTTCAGGGATTTTACCGACCTTTTCTGGTCCGGAATCTCCGGAAAAATAATTTTCTGTGAAGTCCCTTTCAGATTAGAAAGTGGGATTTTCATATTTGCCTGCTGTACCGATGAGCGGTATTTAGTGTCACCTTTCTGACTCGCCATTAGCCAGATATCATTGCTCCGCTTGGTGTTATTGAATCCCATCCGGTAAAAGGATACCCTAAATGTGGAGTCATTGATTTTCTTGACCGGGCCGCAGATTCTGGAGATCACGATTTTCTCTTTAGGCCGGTAAAGCACATCAATCGCATGGGTTATGGTATCAATATTTATTGCCGAAACATGAAAGCTGATTCCATCCTCCAAGGGAAGAAAAAGAGGCTTGAAGCCAGCAAAGCCTGCAGGAGGCAAGCATTTGCCATGTTGGGTAAATCCAATTGACCGCTTTATTTTAGCCCGCGCAGCTCTATACAAATCCTCGGTTAACTTTGCCATCTGCCCATCAAATGCCCATCCGGCCTCCGCTTTGTTTCCCATGTAATTGTTATAGGGAGCAGAAACGGCATTCGGCAAGCTGTCTTTTCTCCATCTGTCTACCAGCCATCCTTTTTGGGGCTTAACAGCAGAAAGTATAGGATAAGTATTTAAAGGCGATTTTTTGGGGAGCCGGTTTTTTACAGCTTTCGAAATAAACAGATTAAGGTAGGCTATCAGTTCATCTGAATAGTCGAAGTGACCATGACCAGCATCACAGAAGAACGCAATAGGAGCATCAGGGTTATCTTTTCTGTATTTCATTGCCGGACTAATACGGCCCTCAAGCCATTCATCTTCGCCCATCACAAAAAGTCCGGGGATGCCATTTAGGTTCCTTCCCTCCCAGTCTGGATTGGGCTTACCGCTACCAGTCATATCGGTCAATGGTGCATCTCCGTGTATGGATAGCACGGCAATTGTCCGATCAGGATTATAAGCGGCGAAATTCCAGGGGTAGCTTGCCGCAGCAGAGTGTCCGATGGGTATAACAGGTGCAAATGTTAGTTCACTGTAACCCGATATTTCTGCAAGATCCTTCATTATTGAGAAAAAAACTGCGGAGGAACTAAAATTAAAAACCATATCAACCGAGGGGGTAATCCAGATTTCAGCAAGGCCGAGCGCACAGAGGTTTTTTCTAAAAGCACTGTGCTCCAATATTCCTTCTTCAAGCATATTGTGCTGCCCTATAACTACCCCCCTTACCTGTTTACAATCAGACGGGATCCATAAAAATGCTGTCGGCTGTTCTCCTGTCTCGGAAGAAATACTGCCCTTTACAGGAACAGACCATTGCCATTCGGCAGCAAAAATATTTTGGCACAATAATAAAAAAGTAAAGCAGACAAAGATTATTCTGTTCATACAACTTCGGTTTAGTGCGTTTATCAGGTTCTATTCATCGCTGTCCAGATTATTACGGCCGCGGCAGGGAAAAGAAAAGTGTTCCAAACCTGCATTGTCGGCATTGAACCCTGCACCTTCGGGTTTAAGTTTATCTGCCGCCTGTTTAGTATAACGGTACTGATCTGCCTTTATGCCCTTTATCCTGAAAGCATAATGGTTGTATACCTGTTCAAAGATCGAATGGAGGTTACCCCTTCCACTGATGGATATTTTATCCGCAGGAAATCTACCACTAATGTCGGTGTAAGGCTGAAAGGGTACATCTTCATCAAGATTATAACGGGCTGTATATTCAAAGCCTTTGAGTAATCTGTTCTGCGCAAAACTATACATGTCCATTCCCTGGTTCCATCCGATCTCGCACATTTCTGCCAGGTGGCCGATCCCGAGCATACTGTGAGGCTGATCACGCCCACTCTCCTGCCCCTGGCCCTCTTCATTTACGATATAATGCAGCAGGCTACCGTTTCCAGGGCCCTTGTAGTAAAAATCAACCGCGCGATCGAACATTTCATGGTCATCATTAAAAACGGCAATAGCCATCATGCCTTTCATGCAGGCAAGATCCCAGTTGCCATGGGCCCAAAGCGCAAAATATTGGATCGGAGGATAAAACACGTCCCTGAACATCACTTTGCATTTTTCGATATCTTCCTGTTTCCATTCTGGGTAGGTAGCGCGCATGATCTCTGCAGCACTCGCCATCTTAAAAACATTTAGTCCAGCCCCTAACTCCACATCTGTTCCATCAAAGGCTTTAAAGGTTTCAGACCAGGCATTGATAATTTTTATGGCAGTTTTGGCATGGGCTTCAGCCCTATCGCTCCCCGATGTGGAAACATAAATATTTTTTTGGGGAACAGGGGCATGAACATGCTCAAAACTTTTGTTAACAAATGGCATCAGTAATGAAAAAATCAGAAATATGATAGTTTTATTCATCAATGGTTATGGTATTTATTTAGAATGTTAATGAAAGATCCGACAGGATAAAAGATTTTCGGATTTCATGAAATAATGACACCAGGTTGCTGCTGGGATACTCTAAATATCCTAAAATTGTTTGTCGGAGAATAGCTTGGTTATGTGAATTGCTTATATCTGGCTACCCGAACTTAATTAAACAAAACAAGTTTAGCAAAATGAACCTCTTTTTCACTTTTATTATCACATACTAACCCAGATGCACGGCATTGTAGACCGACTGCCCTGGGTAATCGGGAAAAAGAATCAGATAAAAGACGATTCGTAGTGAAACTTATTTGCTGCCTAGGTAAAGCAATCCACCAAAACCAGGTTGGTCCCGATCATAGCCCTCTGCCCCCATCTTTGCTATTACCTGCTGGGTAAAGGGCATTAAAAGTCCCTTTCTGCGTACATAATGGTTATAGACCATCTGGTAAACCGGAATAAATCTTCCCCTTCCTATAACCGATATCTGTTCCCAGTCACTATATTTTCCAGTTATATCCTTCCATTTTTTAAACGGAACCTCGTTGCCGAGGTTATATCTGGCGGTATATTCAAATCCTTTTAACAGCCGGTTATTAAGCGCAGCATAAAGGTCATCGCCCTGTTTCCATGCAATCTCACAGATAGTGGCCATCGCCCCTATACCCAATTGGGAATGCCCCTGGTCTCTACCGCTTTCCTGTATCTGTCCGGTTTCCCCATCCACATAGTTGGCTATAGTGCCATTATCGTTGGCATGGAGATAAAAACGTATAGCTTTATCATACATTTTTTGATCATCAAGATAGATTGCGGCTGAGAGGTAAAATTTTGTTACTATTGGCCCCCAGTTTCCATTAGTATAGGCAGGACTTGCATAAAACTGCTCACAAACTGGCAAAAAGATCCCTTTTACCATACGGGTTATCCGTTCAAGTTTTTTAGGATCAGCCCTTTTAAAATCGTATTTCAGGATTTCCAGGGCATTGATAATCTTGGTTCCTTCCAATCCAACCAATAATGGAGCATCGTTAGTAGATGGAATGCGCTGCAGAGAATCTGCATAGCCTAGCAATATCTCAATGGATTTTTGGGCATGTTTTTGATCGCGGGTAGCTATCCACATGAGGCTGTTAAGATAAGCCGCACTGAAGTCTGCTTCCATCAGGCTTTTAGTATTCCCGAACTCCCCATCTCTGGATATTACCCTGAACGGCCCTTTCAACTTGTAATCTGAGCTGGCCAGTGGATTATTACTTAGTAGTTCAAACGATGCATAACCCGCCGAATTTTTATCCTTGGCGGTTTGATATATCCTTTGTAGATCTGAACTGGAAAAGAGAATACCAGGATGTATGAATTTCTTCTGTGCTGATGAAACGGAACTTAAAAAAAACAAAAAATAGACCATCAAATAAAGGCACTGTATTTTTTTCATTGTTTAGGATTAAATGGAAATTTTGAAACACACCTTTATAGACCTGACCATAAAAGTGAATATACGCTATACGACACGAAAAAAATAAGACCATACTCACTTTGTAACACCTAGGATATAAACATATTTTTTAGAGTATCCTAAACTGTTCCTTTTGTCGATAAATCGCCAATTCAACCTTCGGGTTAAGCCCCGATTGCAGAATATGACCAAGAACAAAAATCTTAACTGTATATTCAAATTAAACATTCATGAAAAAAAAAGAGAAAGTTTTTGCATTGCTGATGGCCTTTGGCTTCGGGGGTTTTCCCTCATTTGCACAGGTACAGCAGATCATTTCGGTCCAGTCTCCACAAAAAGGGACAAAAGTAGATATTGCTTTATTTTCAAAAAAGGAGATCAGGTACCGCATGAGCAAAAATGGAAAAGAAATCCTGGGCTGGTCTGCTCTGGGCCTGCAAATTGATTCAAAGGAAACGGCTTCTGAGGTGAACATTACAGGCACATCTAAAAGTTCGCACCGGGAAAATATGATCAACCTGCTTGGAGAAAACAGGGTGATTAATAACAACTATAATGAATGCAGCATTAACTTAACATCTCAGGGTTATTCTTCTTCAATACTTTTTCGTGTGTTTGATGGCAGTTTAGCCATAAGGTATCTTATACCACAGCAAAAGAAAAAAAAAGAAATAACCATTTTAAGGGAAAACACTGGTTTCAATCCCAATGGCCAATACCTGATCTATCAGTATCACCAGGAATCTGTATTCAGACGGTTACCAGTTGATTCATTAAGGGGAAGCTCAGACCTTCCATCAACTCTGGCGGCAAAAGGTTCCTACTTAAGTATTGGGGAGGCAGAGAACACCGAATATACGAAAGCAGAACTTATCCATGGTACGGCTCCTGGATCGCTCCAGGTTTCATTTGAAAAAGATAGCCAGGTAAAGGCAGTGCTGCCATTTCAGAGCCCTTGGAGAACTATTGGCGTTTCTGAAAATGCGATTGGCCTTCACAGCCTTAGCGAACTGCCTTTCAAACTTTCCAGTGCCCCTTCATCTGAACTCCCTGGCAGGTCAATTACAGGAAAACTGATACGTGCCCAACTTAATACCCAGTCTGCCCTTGACTGTATAGACCTGGCTGAAAAAATGGATTTCAGGTACATCTTGTTCGATGCAGGCTGGTATGGACCGGAAAGAAGCATATCTTCTGACCCGAGAATTCCGATTGCAAACATCGACATGGAAAAAGTGATCAGTTATGGCAGCCAGCATAAGGTCGGAGTTATCCTCTATGTAAATTACATCGGGCTACAGGCACATCTCGACGAGATCCTTCCATTGTATAAAAAGTGGGGGATTAAGGGTATTAAATTTGGTTTTATTGATGGGCTTAGTCAAAAGGGGCTGCAATGGCTTTCTTCTGCAATAAAGAAAGTTAATGATAACGGATTACTACTGAATATCCATGACAATTATAAACCTACGGGTCTGAGCAGGACATATCCATTTCTGCTAACACAGGAAGGGATCCGTGGTGATGAAAACAGTCCTGATGCATTTCATACCACTGTACTTCCCTTCACACGTTTTTTGGCAGGAGCGGCTGATTTCACTTTCTGTTTCCCTAATCCGAAGAATCAGTTCCATAAAAACCTTAAGGTAAGCAAGGCACAGCAGCTTGCACTTACAGTAATCAATTTTAGCCCCCTACAGTCTATTTTTTGGTATGGCAGGCCAAAAGATTATACCAATTGGGATGAGATAGAATTTTTCCGTAAGGTACCCACGGTTTGGGACAGCACGGCATACCTCCAGGGAGAGATAGGAAAATGTATCAGTGTTGCAAGAAAAAATGGGAACAACTGGTTTATAGGGGCAGCAGCTGGGGAAAATGATTGGAAAGGTGCAATGACTATGGACTTTCTTGATGCAGATAAGTCATACACTGCAACAATCTGGGGAGATTCAGGTGATCAAAAACTTTCAAAAAAAGCGATCAGGGTAAAAAAGGGTTATCAAATGCCTTTTATGATCAGGGCTGCGGGCGGTATAGCCATCGAAATCACACCGAATTAAGTCCTTAACGAAAATCAGCATAAAAAAAGTGTATTATAAATATCCTACGAAGAGCTTGTCGAAGGACCCTGTTTAAATACGCTTTAAGGTGCTTCGCCAAACTTAAGATGACGGATTACAAAAAATTAGGCGTCATTGCAAGGCTGGATATGAGCGAGCCGAAGCAATCTATTATGCATTTATCTCAAAAAGATTGCTTAACTCCTACGCAAAACCCTTTCTTCAGTTCGCAATGACGAAATTAGGACTCAAAACTCACGTTATTTTATGATCGCTGTTTCTCCTGTTTTCACGTTGATGCGCCATGGTTTAGGTTCCGGAAGCCTGAGTTTGCCATCACCAATCTCCAGGGGCATCCAAAGGTATCGGGAATCCCATTGGGTACGGGGTTTCCATTTGTCGGCCACAAAGATTACAGCAGTTGATTTTGTGCCGACAACCTTAAGCATAAAGGTAGACTGTGATCCATAGGTATTGGTCTGAGGTGGAGCAATATCTTCGAATTCGGACCATGGTCCTTCCAGTGATTTAGCTGTTGCGAACTTATTGGGGTTTGGGCTCCAACTGGTCAGTGCCGAACCAATCGCATAATAAAGCCCATTATATTTTACCACAGCTCCGCCTTCCAGGGGTGCTTTAATGATGCAGATATCTTTTTCAACATCCAGGTAATCCTCAGAAAGTTTCGCAATGTGGAAGCCTTTAACCGGTCTGTCTTCGAAAATAAGATAAGCAGATCCGTCATCATCTATAAACTGGCCTATATCGCGACTTTCCTGACCTAGGGGCCGGAAAGTACGAATAAACCTGTATGGTCCTGTTGGAGAATCACCAATAGCCACACCTACCCGCGCATAGTTATAATTACCTTTCTGCCCCTTTACCTGCCCATCAATATGCATATACATGATGTATTTTCCGGTTTTGATGTTATGGTAAACCTTTGGGCGTTCCAATACCCACTTTTTCCCAAGGCTGTCAGGATCGGTCATTTTAAATACATCTCCCCTGAATTTCCAGTTCATCAGATCTTTTGATGAATAGCAGCTCACGTACCTATAATTAGAATCCAGTCCCTGACGGCGCTCTTCTCCATACCAGTAATAGGTATCTTTCACCTTAGTAATCCCTCCCCCATGTGCCTGGATATGGTTCCCCTTATCATCTGGCCAAAGTTCACCGGGAAGGATTGATTTTCGTTGTTGTGCCATACCTCTTGCCGTGTATAACAACGCAAACAGGACAATGGCAAATCTGAACAGGCATTTGCCTGTATGGCTCATTTTCAATATATGTAGTTTCATTTTTTTTTATAGAACAGGCTAATACCATTCGAACAGTTTTCTGCAACATTGACCGAGTAAACCAGATAAGTTACACCCGATCCCGTTCTCCACAGCGCCCCTAAATTGCCCTGGACTTAAAAAGGGAATGTGAATGCCCCAGGAAAACTTCTACGAGCCTGTTAAGCCGCATAAACGGACGAAAGATCTGAAACCTGCCGAAGCGTTTGTACCGCACGGTAAACATGGTTTATAACTGACTGATAACGTATCTTAAGGATGTCGGCAATCTGTGGATAGCTAAGCTCATCATAAAAACGCATGGTGAGTATTTCCCGCTGTTTGGCGGGAAGCGAATTGAGTGCCGTTACCATCTGTTGTTTCATCAGGGAATCTGATTCATTAGATACCATGATCTCCTCTGCCGAAAAGACTAAGCTTGGAGCTGGCATTAAGGTCAGCTTAGTTTCACGGTGTTTAGTGAGACGGATATGGTTAAGTACGATCGACCTGGCAGACCTATAAAAGTAGGCTTCCACGTTCCTGATCGTTCCGATTTTTTCTCTGTTCTCCCAGAACTTAATAAAAAGGTCCTGTAAAAGATCATTTACCAGATCATCATCATCTAACATCCTGGAGGTAAAAACGAAAAGCTTTGGATAAAGTTTTGCATGCAGTTGTGCATAGTCGCGCTCATTTCCCATCAGTGTTCCTTCCCACAGTGCAATCAATTTCTCAGTCATCATAACATATCAATATTTGGTTGATACGAAGATGGCATGAGCTAAAAAAAATGATGGGTATAAATTCGTAAAATAGGAGTGTATTTTCGCCAAACCGCTTTAGCAACACCTAAAAGACCATATTACCCTTCAAATTAGCCCTGTGATAAAATAATATCTACTTCATTTTATACCTTTTATTGAAAGTCTTCCTGTGTTTTCTGATAAACTCTGAGGGAGTTGTTCCAAAAAGTTTTGAGAACTGTTTACCAAAATATTTGGCATCATTAAATCCCGAACGGAAAGCTACCTCGGTTACATTATGGTCTGAGTTGATCATCAGCTCTGCAGCCTTCCTCAAACGGATGAATCGGATGAAGGAATTCACCGATTGTCCTGAAATACTTTTCACACGCTTATACAAATTGGAGTGGCTCATTCCTATTTCATCGGCAAGCGCCTTTATACCAAAATCAGAATCGGTAAGGTGGTTTTCAACAACCAAGATGCAGGTATCCAAAAATTTCTTGTACTCTTCGGATACCACCACAGAATTACTTTGAAGGGTAATTTCGTTATAGAAATAGTTTTGAAGATTATTCCTGTTGCGCAGCAGATTGGCTACCCTGGCAATCAGGTATTCACGTTCAAAGGGTTTGTTTATGTAGTCATCAGCACCACCATGTACACTTTTCAGCTTCACTTCCTGAGATGAACTTGCCGTTAATAGAATAACGGGGATATAGGAAAGCGTAGGATTGGATTTGATCATCTGACAGAATTCTATTCCATCTATTCCTTGCATTTTGAAATCTGTAATGATCAGGTCTGGAAGTTTTTCCGCAGCAGTCTGAAGTCCCTGTTCACCGTCTTCGGCCTGGTAAACGGTATAAATGCCGGAGAATAGGCTCGAAATATACTGGCGGATATCCCTTTCATCATCAACAACCAGTATAGACTGCCTGTCGCTAACCAGGTTTACATCCAGACTGATGTTACTGTGCTCTGCAGATTCAGGAAGTGCGGTAGCATACATTTCATTAAAAAGTTCTTCTGCCCCTTCCTGCTCTTCTTCAATGATCTGGCCGATAAGATGTTCTTTTCCCTTAGGCAGGCAGATATTGAATATACTTCCACCTTCGGCCCTGTTTTGATAAGAAATACTGCCAGAATGAGCTTCCATAAACTGTCTTGCCAGATAGAGCCCGATCCCAAATCCAGCTTTATGGTTCCCGTCCTTTCTTTCTGCCTGATAAAAACGGTCAAAAATCTTTTCCCCTGCGGTATCAGGAATACCGGGACCAGTATCCTGGACACTGATCAAAAGATTCTGATCCTGTTCAGTTAGGCTTACCACTACTTCTCCTCCTTTTGGCGTATATTTCAGGGCATTGGAAATCAGGTTAAACAGCACGATTTCGATCTTTATCCTATCGGCATAAACTTCTTTATCAACAGCAGCATTTTCAAACCTGTAACTGATCTCCTTGGCCGAGGCCTGTTGTACGAAGCAATAAAAAACCTCTTTCGATAGTTTTTCAAGATTGAGTTTTGAAGCTTTAATATTCTCAAAACCTTCTTCTGCTTTTCTGAAGAGCAACAGCTGATCTACCAGCGACAGCATCCTTTTGGCATTTCGCTGAATCATGTTGAGCTCCGCATTTTCCCTGCCTTCCATACTACTGTTTTTGATCAGGTCATTAATTGGATTAATGATCAGGGAAAGCGGAGAACGGAACTCATGGGATATATTGGTAAAGAACGACATGCGCTTCTCGGCAAGTGCTTTTTCCTGCTCATTGATCAATCTCTCTTTGTCATGCGCCAACCGTTCCATATTATGTAAGGCTACCTGCGTATCATATTCAGCTTTTTTTCTTTGGGATTCAAGGCTTACAATCTGAACTTCATATTTTAAACGGGTCTGTGCAGACCTATATCGAAGATATACGTAGATAACTGAGGAGATAATGGCCATATATCCCAGGTAGGCCCACCACGTTCTGTACCAGGGAGGAAGAATCCTGATCTTCAGGGTAATTTCATTGTGTCCCCACATTCCCTCTGTATTGGTACTCTTAACCCGAAATATATAGCTTCCTTCAGAAATATGCGTATAGGTTGCTTTTCTGTCCTTTCCCGAATTTGTCCAGCCCCTGTCCCAGCCATCCATAAAATATTTATATGAAATCTTCTCTGGGGATGAAAATTCAAGTGCTGTAAACGAAAAGGTAAATACTGCCTGATCATAAGGCACTTCTATTTCCCTGATGGCAATATTGTCTTCATCTACGATCAATTTCAGGTTCTCTTCCAGCGGCGTATTATTAATGGTTATTCCGGTAAGAAACAGATTTGGCATCTGGCTATGCGGAATAACTTCCCGTGGATCGAAAAGACTAAACCCTTTTATGCCTCCGAAAACGATTTCCCCACTAGCAAGTTTGATTCCCGCATTGATCTGGAACTGATTGCTCTGCAGGCCGTCGCTCTGATAAAAACTTTTGAAGGTACCTTTATCAAAGTTATAACACGATACGCCAAAATAGGTACTCATCCAGAGATTTCCCTGGTTATCAGGTATCAGGCTCAGTACCGAATTATTGCAAAGGCCGTTGGCAGTAGTTAATCTCGACAGCACCTTACTTTTGAGAGGATCAAAAATGATAAGCCCGCCACCTTCTGTCCCTATCCAGAGCAACCCCTTTTTGTCCTCAAATATCACCCGAACAGTGTAGCCAAGATCGTAAAACCTATGTTTCTTTCCCTTTTTATCAACCTGAATCAATTGATCAAGATTGCCTGCCCAAATCTGGCCATCCCTCGCCTGCATCATTGTAAACAGATCGCCCAGCTTCTGGTCGAAAAGTTCAAACTTATCCAAACCGGGGTTAAAGCGATAAAGCCCGCCAAGAAGACTTCCCCGCCTGAGGGTTCCCGTCCAAATATCGTGGTCCTTATCCTCAAATACCGTAAAAGCGACCTTGCTTTCTACTCCGGTCTGTGGATCTACAATTTTATACCTGGTAAACTTCTTTGTCTTAGGATCGAAACGATTGGTCCCTTCTGTAAAGGTTCCGATCCAGATATCGTCATGGCTGTCAGATACCATTGATGAAATGAAATTACTGGATATAGTGTTAGGGGCTTCAGCGTGTTTATAATTGGTAAATTGGTTTAACTTCCTGTCCCAGATACTTAGTCCGGTGCCATCGGTGCCGATATAAAGTTTTCCATCTGTTGGAGCTAAAAACGATGATATCGAGTTTCCAGGGATAGAATTGCCCTGTGGATTGTGTGCCCATGTCTGGAATATTTTTTTTACCGGATCAAGAATGGTTACTCCACCAGAATAAGTTCCGATCCATTTTCTATCCTTTTTATCGATAAATATGGAGTAGATCTGTTCACCGTTCAGACCGTTATTGATTTCATTGCTCAACAATTGCATGCTTCCATTTGCCGGATCATAGCGGAACACTCCATCTCCATTTGTTCCAAGATAAAGAATGTTATGACTATCTGGGGCGATAGCAAGAATTGACTTCCCTTCGAGTCCGATTCTGCTGGCGGTAACGGCCGTATTTTTCCTTCTGACCGGATCATAGCGATACAGGCCATTATAGGTACCGATGTACACCTGCCCGCCACTTATGCCCAATGAGAGCGCAAGAACAACATCAGCGCTAGCCAGTACCAGTGCCCGGGCTTTGCGATCAAAATAATAAAGTCCGAGATTTTGTACAAATACCCACTCTCTCCCCTTATCATCCAGCCTGACAGACTGTACGCCATAAGAAAAAGTGCGCCTGCCATTTACCAAAAGGGGAATTTGCTCGCCTACGGTCTTCCCTTTGCCGAACCTCAGAAGCCCAATTCCTTCGGTGGCGACGAGCATGGTATTGTTTATACCAGGTACAAGGTCCCTAATTACCTTTGTAATCGGTAAATCTTTCCCTTTTATAGCGTCATGCCATGAGCCTTCTGTGAAGATTCCTTTTTTATCATTGTAAATACTTAACCCTTGTCTGGTACCGATCCATATGTTATTGTCTGTATCACTGTTAATTGCATGTATAATATTATGGATAAGGGAAGTTTTATTACCGATCTCATTCCTGAACACCTTAAAACCATATCCATCATAACGGTTGAGGCCATCTCTGCTACCAAACCAGAAAAATCCTTTTCTGTCCTGATAAACACAACGGACATAATTATTAGATAGTCCATCTTCTATTTCCAGATGGCGTATACTGAGCGAGTCTCGCTGTGCGGCTACACTTACACCGGCATATAGAAAAAGAAAGATGAGCAGTATTCTTCGCACAGTTTTGCAATTGATGGTTACTAAAATAATGAAACATTATTATAATAGGGACATATTTAAGCTTAATTCATACTCTGTTGCCAAAAACTAAATGACTGGCTCTACCCGCTTAAATAAGCTATGGTACATTGATAAATCTGGCAATTTCTCAAAAAATTTTAAAACATAAAAAAAACCCGGCCACTATTCGGTAACCGGGTTGATAAAGAACTAAAATTAAAAAACGATTACCCTTAACTTTGGATCAGCGCTGACTTAAAGCCCACACCGCATTAAGGATGCATACTAAAAATTGTTTATTTGATTACCTTAAAAAATCTGGCGGCAAAAAGAAAAATTACGAGGTAACAGATAATTGGCAGATAATAAGCATGGGCGACATCCACATTAGCTATCTTACCCATAAAGTAAGGCATTACAGCTCCGCCAACCACCCCCATAGAAATATAGGATGAAGCCTGTTGGGTATGTGAACCCAGATTTTTCAGCCCGAGGCTAAAAATAGTAGGGAACATAATACTAAAGAAAAAATTGATGCTCAGCAGGGCGCAGTATGATGCCCAGCCCCAGCTTTGGGCTACAATAAGGCAGGCCACAATGCTGCCAACGGCAAATGCTGCAAGGATTTTGTTTGGAGCTATAAATTTCATCAGGTAGGTTCCAACAAACCTGCCTAGCGCCATCATTACCATAAACAATACCATAAAGTTTCCTGCTTTCTCATCAGAAAAACCCATCTTCTCGTGCCCATAATTTATAAAATAACTCCAGGTACCGGCCTGTGCTGCTACATTAAAAAACTGGGCCGCCACTGCCCAAACAAAGTGCCTGTGCTGAAAAAGCTTTTTTCCCGGAGCAATATCGATGTTCTGTGCAGCTATTGATTCATCAGATTCACTATGTGGATTAATCAGATCCGGAATACGGATAAAGAAAAAAGCCACTGCAACAATCAAGATAAATCCTCCTAGCCCTGCATAAAGCAATTTTACAGAATCGAGGGAATTTTCCTGTCCTCCGGAAGTTGCACGGAGCAAAAAGAATGTTCCTATCGCCGGACCAATTATTGCCCCTATTGCATTGAAAGACTGGGAGAAGTTCACCCTCCTATCACTGGTACGCTGATCGCCCAATGAGGCCGCGAAAGGGTGGGCAACGGTTTCTAGCGTTGCCATTCCACAGCCAAGAATAAAAAGTGCTATGCGAAAGAAATCAAAGCTTTCTGCATTTGCGGCTGGAACAAACAGAAAAGTACCCATAGCAAAAAGTCCAAGCCCCAATATTACTCCGGCCTTGTAGCCAAAACGTTTCAGAAATATTCCGGCAGGAATACTCATAATAAAATATGCGCCGAATACAGAAAACTGGATCAGTCCAGACTGTGCTTTTGATACATTTAGCACATTCTGAAAATGTTTATTAAGTACATCACTCATGGAGTGCGCCACTCCCCATAGCATAAAGAGGGAAGTAACCAGGATAAAAGTTAAAAGAAATCTTTTTTCGGTAAAAGCAGGTTTATTGTTCATTTTATGATGTTGTAATCCTTTATGATTATTTTTTATGAAGCCAGATTGCAGCACCTCCTGAAGCCTGGAGATCAAGTTTCAGGATCGATTTTGAATCTACTGCTATGTCTTTTATCCCCACCTTTGTGGCCGTGGCAACAGTATTGTCATCGTTATAAATCCGGGCAATAAATTTTTGTCCCTTTGGAAGGAAATCCAACTTCAATTCTATCTTACGGGGCTCATTATTGGTAATACTACCTAAAAACCATTCTTCACCACTACGCCTTGCGGTGGTAATACACTCGCCAGGGCTTCCGGACAAAACCTTTGTTTCATCCCAAGTAACAGGGATCTTATCCCAGAATTCGAGTTCGGGCTCCCCTTTATAAAAGGCAGGTTTATCGTACCAATACAGGGTTTGGATTGGACTAAAATAAATTGCTGCAAGCGCAAGCTGGTGGGCATGGGTAGTTTTTATCCTCGGATCGAAATAACAAATGGTATAATCTGCAGCTCCTGCAATATACCTGGTAAACGGCATAACGGTGTTACTGGTAGCATCGGGCATTTCTTCGTTCCCCCTTATTCCTTCCGAAGTCATCAGGTTGGGCCAGGTGCGCTGCTCGCCCGTTGGGCGCCAGTCATCGTGAATGTTGACCATGATCTGGTTCTGTGCGGCTTGCTGTATGGCTTTTTCGATCCAGTTGGTCCAGCGATGCGAACCAGACTGAACAAAACCAAATTTAACCCCTGCAACACCCCATTTTTTATAGATTGAAAAAAGGCTATCGCTCTGCTTCAAGAGCGCCTGTTGATTTACATATAACCATACGCCAATCCCCTTCTCTTTTCCGTATTTAATAATTGCAGGTAAGTCGAAATCGTTAATGGCTACTTTTGAAGCATCGGAATCAAAGCTAAAGGCGGGACCATACCATTTCCAATCAAACAAAATGTATTGCAAGTTCCGTTTAGCAGCAAAATCAATGTTCTCCATTGCATCTTTTGTAGTTTGCGACATCACGCGCATAATCTTACCCGGTTTTACCCAGCTTTGATCTTTTATTTTAGATGGTTCATTGAGGTTTAAGATCAAATCGGTACCCATGGCGATTGCTGGAGCACTTTCTGCAACCAACACTGCTCTCCAGGGCGTGGCAACAGGTGAAATCAGATCAACCGGCGTAAACATGGAAGTGACCAAACTGTTTTGCCCTTTCAATTTGAATTTAGTCCTCGAATAATCTACCATTCCCGCTTCGATAAGTGTAGCAAACAGCCCATTCTTCAACTGGAGCGTAAGTGGACGTTCTGCCTCGCAATCCCAATTTTCTAGTGCTACCTTCTCGTAAGGGGCTTGTGCCCAGTTCGCCTTCCAGGCTAAGGTTCCCGCTGCAAAATTAAATTCAGTATGCTCAGACATAATGCGGTAATAGGTACCCTTAACGTTTTCAGGAAAGAAAAACCGGAATGCAATGCCCTGATTATAGGCCCTAATTTCAATATTCATCAGATAAATAGGGTTGTCATCTTTTACTGTGCTGATAATGAGACTATTATAATTATCCCGAATCAGTTTTTTTTCGCCATAAACAGGTTCCCAGGTGGTATCTTTTGTTGAACGCTGTATCCCGGTAATCTGCAGGTTTTCAAACCAGTTTTTATGCTTATCTACAGGAAGCGCCATTGCGCTTTCTGACAGGTGGTTATCCAGTTGTAAATCTAGTTTTGATTCCAAAACAACTGGTTTACCTTTGTAAGTGAGCTGGTAAAAAAAGGCTTTTTCCTTGTTGGCCATTTCTTTTTGAAAAAATTTAAGCTCAACCAAACGATCAGGCGAAGTGACTGTCTGTTCGGCAGGTACTTCCTTCTCTTTGGCTGTAGCATTAAAAAAAAGAAGTGAGAAGAGCATTAAAATAGTAAAACGGTTATATTTCATATATAAATTGAGATGAATTAGAGGTATTGCCCGATTATTTAAATAGGTAAATATTTTTGCATTCAGGGTAATATTCAGTACGTTAAGGTTAACCTTTCAACTGATTTACCTGTTGATTTCCCTTGGTAACCGCTCCGGTTATCCTGGAAGCGATCCGGAGCCAATGTTGCTCAATATTCTTATCGGGGATCTCTTTACGATTAAAAGTAAATGGTAGCTCTTCCTGAGCTGTACAGCCAGGTAGTTTTTTGTTTTTCATACTTATATGACACCGGGTATGATTTTATATACTCCAACATCATAAAAAAACACAGGATGAAACCCATTTTTCTTATTACCCCTGTGTAGATTTTGACCTTTAATTCGCTAAACAGATCAGTTCTTAACGGATTTAAGTTGCCCCCTGATAAGTCCCTGCGGGAATTTTTGCGTACAGATCTGGTAATAACAATTTCCAGTTAATAGTGTGTTTTTCTCCGTTGCCGAAAGCTCCGCATACCCACCGAGGCCCAGGTTTACAGATCCACTTGCATTGCCATTTGAAAAAGAAACAGTCTTAATCAATGCGCCGTTTGTACCCACCGGAGCAGGCCCGTAGAATTTTACGGAGGTAATTGGATCAGCGGGTGTTCCTGTAAAAATATCGGTCCAGGAAAGGGTGAAGGTTAATACGTTTACCTGCTCATCGTACCAGCCACTAAAATTTCCGGTGGCACTAACACCTGTAGTCGGTACCATTTGTGTTGCATCTGCAGCACCGGTGACAGTATAAGTTGCCCCATTAAGCGAAACGAGTTCTTTTCCTTTGGTACAGGCCCAAAGATTTAATACTGCACACAGCATTAAAAATTTAAATATGATGTTTTTCATATACTTAAAATTGAATATTAAGTCCTTAATAACCTGGGTTTTGTTTCATAGAAGGTGCTTTAGTTAATTCCGTCTGCGGTATTGGAAAGAAATACATATTATCCCTAAAAACATTTTTTCTAATTACAACAGTACGATAGCTGTAGCTTCCGTTGTTTGCTCTTGTAATTTCCATACCATGAAGATCCTGGTTGAGTACCTGAGGTGCAATTTTCCATCGGCGCACATCCCAAAACCGGTGTTCTTCTAAAGCCAGTTCTACCTGGCGTTCACGCTGCAAAAACGTTCTCATTTCTGCTTGTGTCATGTTCGCTTTCATCCCATACATCCCATCAGTGCCTGCAGCAATGCCTGCACGGTCTCTGATATCTTTCAGCCAGCTGTAGATTTGTGGGGAGGGGCCGCTAAATTCATTAATGGCTTCTGCAGCATTTAGCAATACCTCAGCATAGCGAATCAGTATTCTTGGCCGGTTTAATTCGACCCCGCCATTAGCCACATTATTGGCAAGCATTTTATAGGCAAAATAACCTGTAATCGTACCTGTTGAGGTATAAATTCCATCAGTCCTTGCACCTGAGATGGATGCATCATTCGTAGGTGATGATGGTATATCTCCGGTGTAGGTCCATACCGGCTGGTCTGTTGCCTTACCATTCAAAAACCGCAACCCGCCGTTGTAGGTAATGGTGGCATAAAAACGTGGATCGCGGTTGAGATACATACTGTTTCCAATACCGGGATAGCCTGAGGCTGGGTCATCAATTGCTTTACCGTTAGCCATTCCGAAAGCATCTACTAGCTCTTGTAAAGGGAAACAACTTGGTGTACTCTGATATCTTGTGCCCCTTGTTGCAGGATTGGCCAGCGTTTCCCTGATCATATTATTTTGAGTAGTGGTTGCCGGTAAAAAAGAAAAAACAGCCTCAGAATTTGGTGTAGCAGCAGTAAGCCCGTTGAGGAACTGGTTATAGAAAAACGGCGTAACCCTGCGGAACAAACTATATTGCCCCAGGTTAATTACTGCTTGCGCTGCATCAGCAGCAAGTTTCCAACGGTTCGGATCTGTATTACCCAATGAAACCAGCCGTGCAGGATCGTCGCCCCTTGAAACATTAACCAAAGGACTAGCCGCATATAAAAGTACACGGGCCTTTAATGCTAAAGCAGATCCCTTTGTAGCCCTGCCATAATCGGCCGGATTACCTAAAGCCGCTACAAAATCTACAGGTAACATGCTTGCAGCCGCATCACACTCTGATATAATGTAGTTCAGGCATTCTTCATAAGTGTTCCGTGGTAAATCAATCGCATCGCTATCGCTAAAAATGGTGTTCCCTATTAATGGGAAACCTCCATAGGTTTTTAACATGGTAGCATAATACCACGCTCTTAAAAACCGTATTTGCCCCTCCAAAAGTTTTTTGGTATTGGCTGTCATGGGGATACGCGATTGGTTTTTAAGAAAAATATTGATGGCCCGCACTTGTTGCCAGGTGGTTGTCCAGATCTCCGAACTTACATTGCTCGGGTTAACTGCCCCGCCGGCCCAGTAAGTCTGCTGTTCGGTTGGGGCATTTGCCGATTGTACCTCGTCACTTGCAGCATCAACGCCCCCTCTTCCCCATCGGGTCGGTTCCCATGAATAGCTGATGTTACCATACCTGCTGTTTACATAGTTCCAACTATTTAAACTATCCGTAAAAACAGTATTTTCATCTATCTGGCTCAATTTTTTCTGATCCAGAAATCCCGATTTCCTGCATGCACCCAGAGCGATAATTATCATCGCCATCAGACCTAGTTGAGATCCTGATCTGATTGCGTATTTTAAATATCTGCCGCCCTTATTTTTATCTATTAAAATCTTGCTTTTCATTTCTCTCTTCTTTAAAATTAAAAACCTACCTGCAGTCCAAAAGTATAGTTCGCTGTAATTGGGTATGCCGTACCAGCATTACTACCCTGGGCAATTTCTGGATCAACCTGAAACTTACCGGTATCTCTGATGGTAAATAGGTTATAGCCAGCGGCATAGAATCTGCAATTCTGGATAAAATGGGTTTTGTCTATCCATTTTTTAGGCAACTGAAATCCAAGTTCAAGCGATTTCAAACGAACATAACTACCTGGGGTGAGACTAAAATCGGATATGGTTTGCCAGGTTCTGTTGTTAATGTTGTTATTAAAACCGATACGTGGAAAAATAGCGTTATCGGCATTAGCAGGTGTCCAGCTCTGCAGGTGCAAAGGTTGTGGAACACCGTTAAAAATATCAGTTCCTTCGGCAAAAACATTAATCGAATAACCCCATGCACCCTGTACCAAGGCACGCAGCGAGAAACCCTTATAATTTAACCCCAGGTTTACCCCGTAGGTATAAGTTGGAATATTAGGTTGGGCCAGGAAAGTCTGGTCGGCAGCGGTGATATAGCCATCACCATTCAGGTCAGCATATTTCATATCACCAGGCTGGATGGTACTCCATAGCGGGTAGGCCACCCCCGACCTTACTGATCCATTAGTATCAAAATCAGAATTTTGATAGAAGCCAATAAACTGATAGCCTTTCGTAAGGCCAATTTGCCGGCCTGTTTGTGCCAGATATGGATAATCTGGCGCCTCACTGATATAAATGATCGTATTTTTAAAGTGAGAGAGATTACCTCCAATTGAATAGGAAACCGCCCCTATTTTGTCGCGGTAATTCAGTTCTACTTCAAATCCTTTGTTATCAGATATTCCAACATTCCTTCTTGGTACAGCCTGCCCAATAATTGCAGATATTGCGCCCTGGTTAATTAATTGATCATATCGGTATTCATAAAAATAATCTGCAGACATGGTGAGTTTCCCTGCAAACATGTTGATATCGAGTCCAACATCGGTTTTTCTTGATTTTTCCCAGGTTACATCAGTATTTACCAATGCACCCTCGGTTGCACCATTTCCGAAAATCGTTCCTGATCCGGGCAATGTATAAGCGATTGAAGTGAGCACTGTAGGATAGCCAAAGTCGCTTCCCGTAAGTCCGTACGATCCTCTGAATTTAAAAAGATCAACAAAAGGGAATAGTTTTTTAAAGAATTTTTCCTCACCGAGATTCCAGAAGCCTGAAATAGATGGAAATAAGCCGTAACGTTGTTCTTTTCTGAACAAATCGTTACCATTTCGTGCAACATCAAATTCGATGCCGTAGGTTTGCCGGAAATTGTAGCCCAATCTGCCGGAAATCCCCCTGAAGTTTATCGGAACATTTCCGCCGTTAACCGTACTGATGTCATTTACCAATGCCAGCGCATATATCCGGTGGATGCCAAAATTGTGGTCGTAATTTAGCGATAGCTGACTGTTTACAGAATTGTTGAACACATCATTCCCTACGCCTTGGGTAAAAACAGGGAATTGGTTATTGCCTTTGGTGGTGTAGGTATTATTTGCCGAGTTATAATAAAAAGCCGGAAGAGATGCCGGATTGCGCTGCAGGAAGCGGTGTTCGTTAATGTTGCTGGCATAGGATACATTTAATTTTGCTTCAAGCCCCTGGGCAATGAAATCAAGTTTCTGGTTGGCACCTGCCACAACATTAAAATTATTATTGTAATTACGCTTGTATCCGCTGTTGGCGAGCCGGCTAATGGGATTCACGTATCCATTTCCCCAGCTCTGGTTTGCATAACCATAAGAACCGTTAGGATTAACTATCGGCATGCTAAATGCCGATAGGTTCCTAAAAGAAATCAATTCCTTAAATAACCCGGCTGCATCTATAGGGCCATTTGGATTATTAATGGTTTCAAAACGTCCGTTTAAATCAAACCTGATATTGAGTGTTTTGGTTGGCGTGATATCTAAATTGGACCTGAAATTTATGCGGTTATAGAAATAATTGGGCTCAACGCCTTCATCATCCGGATTGGTAGGTGTAAAATTGCGTAACAGACCATTCTGCTTAAAGTAGCCGAATGAGGTAAAATATTTAACCTTGCTGTTTCCCCCACGGATATCGACATTGTAGTTGCTCTGTGTTGAAGTATTTTTTAATAATTCTTTTTGCCAGTTCACATTGGGATGTCCGGAGGGATCCGATCCTTCTTTAAACATTTTTAAATCGGCTGCAGTCCAGGGCAGTGTAAGTGGTGAGGCCAGCTTATAACTATCATTGATGTATGCTTCATTTTGCAATACTGCAGTTGAATAAGCATCCAGATAGCTGGGATACTGAATAACCTGGTTAATACCAAATTGTGTAGAAACGTTAATAGAAGGCTTTGAGATCATACCACGTTTGGTTGTAATCACCAGGGCACCATTGGCACCTCTTACACCATAAATTGCGGTAGTGGATGCATCTTTCAGAATGGTAATGGTTTCAATCTCGTTAGGATCAAGCTGGGCAACCTGTGCATAAGTATATTGAATATCATCAACAATGATGAGTGGCTGGTTATCATTGTTAATCGAATTTACGCCACGGATAAAAAATTCTGCTGCATCTGATCCTGGCTGCCCGCTACGCTGAATTGCCGTAAAGCCGGGCAAACGGCCCGCCAGTGTGTTCTGAATACTGGAAGTAGGAATGTTTTCGATTTCGGCTGCTTTGATCGAACTTACTGCGCCGGGATTGGTAATCCTTTTCTGTGTGCTGTAACCTACAATAACCACATCATCAAGTCCTTTAGTATCTGGCTTCATTTTTACAGCCATTTTTTTCCCTGCATCAGCCTGCAGGGCGAGAGTGATATAACTGACCATGGTAAAACGGATCGTATTATTTGCTGATTTTAATGTGATGACAAAATCTCCGTTTTCATCGCTTACAGTACCATTACGTAGATTTCCTTCTTCAGAAACAGAAACACCCGGTAACGGTATATTTTTTTCATCCACAATATGCCCTCGTATTGCCCTAACCTGAGCACACAACTTGGTGGAGGCAAAAGCAAGGAGAAACAAACACATTATCTTTATAAATTTCATAACTAATATTTGTTGTTATCGGTTAGTAGTTTGGGTTCTGAACAATATTTGGATTGGCTAGTATCTCGGTATTTGCAATTGGCAAAAGGTACATGTTGTTCGCATTGAAGAAAGGGGTAGCCACCGTAATTGGCGTGTAGGTTAAAGAACCATCAGCATTCCTGACGATGTTAACACCGTGCAGCGAACCTGTTCCGTATACTTCTTTGGCAATCTTCCATCTGCGGATGTCATAAAAACGCCGCTCTTCAAAAGCAAATTCCAAACGGCATTCATTCCGAATCAAATCTCTCATCTGCTCTTTACTCAACCCCGCAGGGGCAGCAAAAGGATTTAAGCCGGCACGCTGTCTTATAGCATTAACAGCTGCATAGACAGAGGCATCAGGGCCTGCAAATTCGTTTTGTGCTTCGGCATAGTTTAGCAGGATATCAGCGTATCTGATAAGGCAGAAAGTTGACAGGCCTGATGGATGATACATTGTCGGGGTAAAAGCTGTATTATTATCGTCCTGTGCCAGAAATTTCTTCTGATAATAACCCGTTTGGGTTTGCACACCGCCAGCAATATTGCTGTTATTCGGCTTATCCAAACCACCTTCGTAGGTTTGTACAGATCTTCTGAGCCAGGTGGCTCCATTATAAAATACCGTTTGCGAAAGCCTTGGATCGCGATTTGCATACGGATTAGCCGCATTGTAACCTGATGAGGGATCGGATATAGCCTTACCGTTTGCCATTGGAAAAGCATCTACAAGCTCTTGAGTTGGGCTAACAATTCCACCACTTGCTACATTACCTACCGTGTAGCCCACAGGCGAGACCTGGTTTCCCCAGGCAGTCTGGTAGCTTGCTGCATAACGCATAAAAACAAATTCTTTGTTCACATGAGTAGTGTTCAGAATGTAGCGGTTGGGCTCTAATGCAAACATGTTGAGGTTCATGATGGCTTTCATGGCATCTGCCGCTGCTTTCCATCTGTTGGCATCAAAACTTGGGTATCCGGTAAAATCGAGCGACGGCGTAACTGAAGGATTAAACAGCGGACTGGCAGCGAGCAATAATACCTTGGCTTTAATGGCCATGGCGATTGTTGGACGCATACGACCGGCATCATTATCGGTACCCTCAGCCACCCCGTTGCCATTGCCCCGGCTGGCCAATGAAGCATCAGGACGCAATTGATCCTTTACAGCATCCAACTCTGATACAATATAATCCACACAGTCGGCGAAACTGCTACGCTTCAGCTGCAATAAAGCAGGATCGTCAGGAGTATAAACTTTTTCTCCCAAAAGCGGAACACCGCCATAGCGCCTGATCATTTCATAGTAGGAATATGCCCTTAAAGTGCGTACTTCGGCCGCAAGCCACTTGGGCAATGTCGGATCGCTCCAAGGCACACGTTTATAATTATTCAGGAAAATGTTAGCCCTGCGTATTATGCTGTATGAATTAGTCCAGTTATCGTCGAAAGTATTAACCGAATTGTATCCACCATTGATTACGTTCCAAACAGCATTGCCCCTGTTGCTCGGCACCCCATCTCCAGCAGCGCAATCGAGTTCCATTCCATTCAGGCGGATAAAACCATTGGGTAACTGCGAATATATTTTAATCACCCATGCCTGTGCATTGGTTCCCGTTGCATCATTTTGGTCCCATATGTCGCTTTCTTTAGTTACATTTAACGGATGATCTTCCAGGACTTTTTTACATGATATAGATAAAACCAGGAAAAAGGCGAGTAAAAGATTGATAACTAATTTTTTCATATCATTTTTAATTAAAACTTAGCGTTGATTCCAAAATTGAAAACCTTTAACATTGGATAAGTTGGGTTTAGTGATTCAGGATCAACATCCTTTCTGAATTTAGATAGTGGCGACCACGTGAACAGGTTTAATCCGTTGCTAAATAACCTGATCGAAGCAACTCCAATCTTTTTGGTGAGGTATGCCGGGATCGTGTATCCAATTTCAACATTTTTAAGCCTAACAAAACTCGTATTCTGAAGCCAGTAGCTGGATACCTCCTGATTATTGGCGTTGGCACCTAACCACAAACGTGGCTGACTAGCCGTAGCTGCTGTTGCTGGTGTCCAACGTCCGAGGTTAAATTCAAATGCATTGGCTGTACCACCATTGCCAAAACCATTATAGAAATCTCCATATTGTGCTGTTGGTCCTCCCAATGCAGTTTGGCGGTTCATTACGCCCTGCAACAGTGCACTAAAATCGAAGCCTTTAAAGTTAAAACCAATTGTGGCACCATAATAAACGGTCGGCTTTTCGCTGCCAATCGGCCCCTTGTCCAACTCATTGATTATTCCATCACCGTTCCTGTCCATGTAGCGGATATCGCCGGGCCTTAACGAAGATTTTGGAGTAGCTGCAAGTACTGCCGTTGCCGGATCATTAATTTCAGCGAGGCTCTGAAAAAGACCCATCGCGGTATAACCATAAAGAATACCTACCGGCTTACCTGTTTGGCGTTGGTAATCGTAATTTCTGGCAATTTCGTCCATGTAAATCACCTTCGATTGAACAAGCGATAAATTGCCAGAAACAAAAAAGTTAAAATTGCTGATGTTATCCTGATAAGTCAGGGAAATATCAGATCCTTTATAATTATAGATGTATAAATTTTTATTGGGATAGGCCGCACCGAGTATATTGGTTCTTGAGCCTACCGCCCCTACCAGGTCATAAAATCTGTTATTAAAATATTCGGCGGTAAGGGTTAACTTGTTATTCCAAAAACCCAGATCGAGTGCAATATTGGTTTTTTTCGCTTTTTCGGCTGCAAGATCAGGGTTGGCAAGGCTGTTTTCCCCGGTACTTCGGGTAACGCCCACACCGGTATTTCCAAAATAGTAGCCATCGCCATTATTAGTATTGGTGGCTGGCGTCCAATACGTTTGGATATAGGTATAATAACCGGCATTTGCCTGTCCGGTTAGCCCATAAGTACCACGGATTTTGAAATTGCTAACCCATTTTAAATTACGCTTTATAAATTCTTCATGGTGGATATTCCAGCCCATTCCTAACGCCCAGTAAGGTGCCCAGCGATTTGCTGGAGCAAACCAGTTGTAACCGGCATAACTGCCCGCAGCTTCAAAAAGATACTTTTGATCATAATTGTATTGGAACCTGGCTGCATAATCGGTGTAAATTTCTGGAAGTGTACCAGTATCGAACTGCATGGTACTCTGTTCATTTCTCAAAACAAGGGCCGATAGGTTATGCTTTTCAAAGCTATGCTCATAACCGAGGTCGGCTTCGGTATAAATAACCCTGCTGCGCACGCCCGGTGTTCCTACTGTACCTTGCTCTGTAATCGTTCCGACAGCGGTATAAGAATTGTTCGGATTAAGTTGAAAAGATGCGAAATTTTTTGACCTGTCGGTTTTATAAAGTGTTGAATTATTGTACGAACCCTGGATTTTAGCATATAGTCCCGGCAAGAATGCATCAAGGCGCTGGGTTAACTGGAGATCGACCGAAACATCCCTGGCATCCTGAAATTGGTAACCACGCTGCAAAATTTGTCCATAAAGATTCGCATTTTGTCCATAAGTACTGGTACCACCAAGTGTGCCATTTGGATTAAATATCGGGTAGGCATTGTTTGGGGTAGCGGCAAGGCTCGAAAAAACCGTGGCAGTTGTACCGCCGGGTTGATTATTCTTTGCAATCCTTCCAAAAAGATTGAGTTGCATTACTGTTGTTTTGGTGAGATCTACACCCAGATTGCTTCTTACAATATACCGGTCAAGCTGTGCATTAGTATTATAACTGTTTAACGAATCGTTAGTATTAAATAAACCTGTCTCCCTTAAATTATCCAGGTCTACAAAATAACGAAAGCCTTTCCCGCTACCCTGTACATTGAAATTATATCTGTTGATATATGATTGCTTCCGTAGCACAGTATTATACCAATCCACATTCGGATGGCGGAACGGATCAGTCTGGTTTTGGTAAAGCGCAATATCTGCAGCAGAATATGAGGGCGTTAAAGTTACACCAGCAGGTGCATCGTTCTGTTTAGCTTCATTGTAAAGCATGGCATAAGTTGCTGCATCAAGCGATTTTGGCAGGACAATTGGTCTTTCGATACCACCCTGAGCGGAGAAAGAAATACGCGGTGCCCCTTTATCCCCCTTCTTAGTCGTAATCGCGATAATCCCATTTGAAGAACGCATGCCAAACATCACTGTAGCCAGTGCATCTTTATAAACTGAAACCGATTCGATTTGGTCAGGATCAATGGAAATATAAGGTCTTTGTACCCCATCAATCAGAATAATGTTATTACCAAGCGCAGAACGCACATTATAGTTCAAGCCATTTCCATCAAGACCTGGTCCTCCACTGGTAAAACCGATGTTTAATCCTGCAATCCGTCCGGGAAGTGCCTGAAGAAACTGCGATGCAGGGGTTGTTGTTAATTGATTGGTATTTACAGAAGCCACAGACTGAAGCAGGTTTTCTTTTAACTGGCGTGCATGCAGCACCTCTACTGAAGCCCTGTCAACAGCCAAAGAATCATTTGCATCTATCCCTACAATATCTTTTGAGGGAAGGTAACGTCCGGCAAGCTGAACCCACAATGATCTTTTGTCACCTGTGTATATCTTCTCAAGAATATAAAAATCAGGATGTTCAAATTTTAGCTTATCGCCTATTTTTCCAGGCAAGGCAAAATATCCATTGATACTGGAAAATATAGTAACACCACTGCTGGTATTGGAAATTTTTACGTTTTTTAACGGTTTTCCATTGTTATCTACTACGGTTCCTTTCAGTGAATCTAAAAAAACCTTTTCCGTAACATTATGGTTTTGGGAAATTCGGCCTGCCGCAAAACCATAGGCATTAAGAAATAGAAAAACAAAACCTAATGCAAGGCTTTTCTTATCTAAAATATAATCTTTTATCATAAATGATATTTTAATTTGTTAGCATAAAAAGCAGGATTGACGGCTATGCCTTCTTACCTGTAAATGGGCGTGCTCAAATAATCGTGATTCAAAAAAAATGCGCCATAAAGAAATAGCGTTTAATCTCATATTTTTTGGTTTTGGTCAGATATAGGGTACAACAGTTTATAGACACAGCCGGCTTTACCTGATACTCATTTAGGGAGAAAAAATTTTAAAAAACATGTTAAGTTTAAAAGAAAAGGCACATTCCATCCAGAACGCGCCTCATTAACCAAATATAAAACTGACATGCAGATTTATGTTTTTATAGCAGCTTCCAGAATTAAAAAATATTCTGCTATTCTCATTTTAGATCATTCTTTTATTCAAAGAATAACCAATCCTGTTTATGGCAATAACGGAACCCGGATAATTTTTATAAAAATATTGTGGGTGGGACTGTTGAATTAAGTCTCGGTATTCTGACAGTTCCAGGCATATAAATCGACTAAAACTAAATATGAAAAAGAGACAGTCAGAAATTAAATCAGACGTCCCGCCCAGCAATATTCCGGTGAGTGCGTTATACCAATTATTATTACACTAAAGATTACTTTAGCTTATTTCCTTTTTGAAGTTTTTCCAATCTCAACAGCGCTTCCATGTAATAATAATCGGTGTATATGATTGAGGTATCTATTTCTGACCCATTAGGCTTATGACCTGTTGAATGCAGTAAAATGGCTGTATTTTTATTTCTGCTTTGGTATGTTGCTGAAGAAAGTGAGGTGAGCATAAGCTCGGCAGCTTTCCTATATTTTTGTGATTTTGCCTTGTTTTTAACAAATGTAGAAAGCTCTAAAAGACCTGATGCGACTACTGCCGCTGCAGATGCATCTTTTGGCGCATTTGGGATAGCAGGATCATTAAAATCCCAATAAGGAATTCCATTGGCAGGTAATTTTGACAGATAAACGTCGCTTACCTTCTGTGCAAATTCAAGAAATGCAGCATTACCTGTTTCGCGGAAACACATGGTATATCCATAAATGGCCCACGACTGGCCACGTGCCCACATGGAGTTATCAGCATATCCCTGGTGGGTTAGTCCTTTAATTTTTTTTCCCGTTTCCCGGTCATAGATCACCGCATGGTATGCAGAATAATCGGGTCTGAAATGATTCTTCATGGTTACCTCGGCATGGGAAAAAGCAATATCATATAATCTTTTCTCCCCTCCGTTCCGGGATGCCCAAAAAAGCAGTTCCAGATTGATCATGTTATCAATAATGGTATTATGCTGTGGCCATTGCATTCCGGGAACCTCCCTAGGCCATGACAGGATCGTTCCAACCTTTGGGTTAAACAGGGTGGCCAGGGTATCTGCTGTTTTGAGTATAATCTCTTTATATTTAGGGTTTTTGGTAAGCCTATATCCGTTCCCATAACTGTTGAATATCTGAAAGCCCAGGTCATGATCGAAAGCGTGTTGCGCTGAAAGCGGCTTAAGTGCCGAAGAAAAAGCCTCTGCCTCAGCAAGAAATGTTTTTGATTTTGTGACTTCATAGCTATACCATAGTATCCCTGGCCAAAAACCACTGCACCAGTCCTTATAACCTACAAACTTCCATTCAGATGAACCGGGAACAATACTCCTTGGAATATTATTTCCATGACGAGGAATAATTCTCAATGTCTTTTTTACCTGTTCGGTACAGTAAGCCAACTGCCTGGCCGCATTAATCTGCGCGGAAGCAGGTCTGCCGAAAAAAGATAATAAGATAATTATGGCAAAAGCTGTATATCTCGTGTTGTACATATTACCTAGACAACAAATACAGAAAGATATACTCATCAAATTCGAACTGGTAGTATAGGTTAAGGCCTATATTATTCGAAATAATTATATATTTCTGTTGGCAGCAGAAAGTATCCACCTTAAATCACATGGATAAGATAATACGAGCATTCTTTTTTATGAAGTCAAAATTCCTGTTGCATGTGAGTAAGCGGCACCAAGCATTGCAGCGTCTTCCCATAATGCGGTTATCCTCAGTTCAGCCCGAATTCCCTGCTGGCGGAGTGCGCCCTGGGTCTTGTTCAGAAACAAAGGATGGGCTTTTGCAATATTTCCTCCAATGATGACGACTTCTGCATCATACGCGTTGATAAAAGGGAAAAGAAAGTCTGTAAGGCTTCTGGCAAAATCATTAAAGAGTACAGGCACTATAGGATCACTTTCGTATAGGTCGACAAGCGCTTTTGTATCTTTTACTTTCTTTCCGGAGAGTTCTTCATAACGTTTCACAAACCATCTGCTGGAAATATAATCCTCTGCTATCCCGTGCTTAAATGAACTGATCCCGAGGTTTGCATCGGTTGTTTTTCCCGCAATACTTACGGCCGATCCCAGGCCGGTACCCAATGTGATCCCTATCGCCCTGTTGAATCCCAAAGCATTGCCCCCGTTAACTTCTCCATGGAGAAAAGCTTCTGCATCATTCCTAAAAATAATATTCTCGGACAGTAGCCCCAGTTGCTCGATCAAAACGGCCTTAATATCCGTAAGATACAGGGATTCATATTTATTCATGTTCCTGATCAACGATATCCCATTTTTATAATCGAACGGGCCAGGCATGGCAATCCCTAAAAGTATCTCGTCAGGGGAATGGTTTCCGATAATATTTTTAAGTACACTGATCCATGAGGCTAATATATCTTCCTTTGTGCCATGTGTGTTAACATGGCTACGCACACGTGAGTGATCTACTACTGAATGTGACCTAAAATCAATGATTGCAGCTGTAATGTGTGAACCACCGATATCAACACCGATCATAAATGGCTTTATTTTTTTATTCATTTAGTTGAAATATTTTTTCCAGACGCTATCCATACTGTATTAACAATATCAGCTATATGAACAGAGACATAAAATTTGCTGTTCAATACTCTTTCGGGTTCTTATTTCGTAAATCAATGCTGCCATATTAGCCCGCCCATGCCCAATGTCATTAAGTAAGCACCGTGGTCGTCAGTCTATCCAAAGGACTCCTGTGGAGCGCGTAGTCGAAGACTTCTTGAGATTGATAAAACGCAAATAAATGCCCTTCGACTACGCTCAGGGTGATATCTTTTTGCGATTTATCCCTTAACTTAACAACATTGCACCAATACCACGAATATTATATCTTTATCTTGCACTTTTTACTTACAAAGCGTATTAAAAAAAGGCAACCAGGTCCAAGAAACAGATACACAGCTGGCAATTCCCTACGATTGTCTACTACATAATTTTTCTCAAATTAAATCAATTCTCTATGTTCCATCAGGTAAGTCAATGCTTCCTTTACTGCCTGTTCACCATCTTTCGGATTAAACTCTAATTCGTTTCTTGACTTCGAAATATCAAAATCCTGTTGTAATCCTGAAAACATAGCAATTTCTTTAGTGGTGAGCAGTGGAGGTTTTCCACTTATTTTAGCTGAAAGCTCCATGAAACCTGCAATAGCATACAAAATAAACTTTGGCACAGTTCCGGGTACTTTGATTTTCAACTCCGGATAAAGGTTTTGTGCCAATTTAGTTGTATCGGTAATGGTCATACATTTTTCGTTGGCAAGGATATAACGCTCACCAGACCGGCCTTTCTGTGCTGCAAGGTAACAGCCTTCTGCTACATCTCTCACATCTACCCAATTCAGGGTAATCTTGGTATCCATGGGGATCTGCTTATTAAGAATCAGTTTTAAGACATTATAGGAAATACTCAGCGGAAGAAATGCTTCACCTCCTATCATTGCTCCGGGCATAACTGATACCAATTCTATACCGAATTCTCTTGCCAGATCAAAAGCCAGCTTTTCACCGTCATTCTTGGAATTGTAGTACATATCCCTTCGGTCGGGATTGTATCCGTTGCTTTCTTTTGTGGGAAGATTGGTATAATCCAGTGCAGCGATGGAACTTACATAGACGATTCTTTTTACGCCCGCTTCTGCAGCTGCTTCTATCGTATTTCGGGTGCCCAGCATATTCACATCATAGATTTCTTTCTTGGGATTTTTAGCCCACAGCTTGAAGGCCGCGCCTACTGCAAAAAAAGTATCAACATGCTGCAGTGCGCGTTTAAAGGAAGCTTTATCCGTTATATCTGCCTGAACGACCTCGCAATTCAGATCCTTGAAACATTCTTTGCTTTTGATATTACGGACTGAAGCCCTTACCGGAATCCCTTTTTCGGTCAACAGTCTTACAAGGTTGTTGCCTAAATGCCCGTTGGCACCAGATACCAGTACCATTTTTTTATCTGCCATAATTATTGATTTTAAATGTTCTGACAAAGTTGAACTTTGCATATTTAAAACCACTTCACAAATGTTACCTAATGATCTTATTTCTGATACGGCTCAGACTTTTGGGGTTCATTCCAAGAAAAGACGCAATATATTGCATAGGAACATTCTGGAGAACTTCGGGGTACTGCTCTATCATTTTTAAATAACGCTGTTCCGCACTAAGGGTAGCCAGCTCCCTGGCACGTATTTCATTATAAGATAAAGATTGTTGAAATACCAAAAAGCTAAAGTCCTTAAAAGTAGGGCTCTGTTGTATAAGCTGATCAAGATCTGCTTTACTGATGCGCAAAAGTTCACATTCGGTAATACATTCCAGATTTTCATCAGACCTTTTCTGGTTAGTAAAATTAGCATAGGAGGTAATAAAGCCAGGCGGACAATTTATATGCGTTGTAACCTCATCGCCCTTATCATTATAATGGAATAGTCTTGCAAAACCTGAAACCACAAAATATAGATAGCCTGGTACCTTCCCTTCTTTTTCGATTATCCGATTTTTCGGATAGCTCACCGGTTCAAAGTACCGCATACACAAATCTCTATCAAGGTTGGAAAGTTGTAGGCTTTTTGTAATAAGGCTTATAAGTTGACCGTGCATGGTACAAAGATAAAAAAACAATGCTGATCAATCCCAAATGAAGCCCGTTCCAGACTTTTGTGAGAAAAGAAAGCGCATAACTTAGTCGACGAAAGTTTCTGTTGCAATTACTTATCTCATAAAAATCAGCACAATGATCCTGATCCCAAAAGAGATATTTTACTTTCAAAACTGATAGGCAAATCGGGTAGTCTTATTAAAAAGTTTAATGGTTAAAACCAACCTGATATATCTGTTTCTTATATATGCTGGGCGCCAGGCCGGTTAATTTTTTGAAGGTTTTAGAAAAGTAGGAAAGGTTATCAAATCCGGTCTGGGTACAAATCTCTGAATATGACATTCTGCTTGTCGCCATTAGATACTGTGCCCGTTCAATGCGTTTTTCGTTTATATAATTCAAAGGTCTGGTTCCCGTATGCTGTTTAAACTGCCTTGAAAAATAATCGGGATTTTGATTTAGACGAGAAGCAAGATGATATACAGAAAGGTCTGTGTGTAAATTGATAAGAATATAATTTAAGGTTTCTGCAATTTTTACCGGTATAACTTTCTGTTCCGGACTTTTGAAAAGCTGGGGATTCAGGAACCTGGCAGTTAGCAGCATCAGGATCCCCTGGGTTTCCAGATACGCTGAAGTGTTCTGCTGGTTGTTAAGCTCTTGATATTCTTTATAATAAATATCTTTCTCGTAGATTTTAGGATTATCAGACCGGTTAATTCCTCTTCCAGGATTAATCTGGAGGAGCCTGCGAAAAAGATTAAGGTCTATTTCAGTAGCCGCTGTCCTCAACACATTTCTGTTATTGGCAAAAAGTGAACTTCCATCTGTCGAATCCTCAAAAAACTGGACAAAATACTGGCCCAGGTAATTCTTACAGTTTAAATTACATAACGTAAAACTTGGAACAATGTACAAATAACCAGGCTCTAGCTTTAGCAAGCTTTCTGCATCTGATATTTCACCTTCACCCTCATCTATATAGTAAATGCGGTAGTATGGACTGATCACATTCCTATAATTCCATTTGGCGTTAAGTCGCACATAATCAACATTAAGAAGTGAAAAGCTATGCCGTAAGTTTCTTTTGATCATCTCAGCTACAAATATGCAAACTACTTTAAAATCTTTGAACGTATGCACAAGATTTTAAATATAATAAAATCGGTTTTTTACTGTATCCATAATTACCCAGAAACAGCTATTATTAAATATTGCTGAAAATTCCAGCCAAATCCTAAAAAACCTTGAAGAACTGCATACCGATAATGAAAACATCGCAGTACTTGCACACATCTTTGAACACTTAAATAATGGTATAAACCGTTTCACTTTCGAACAGGTCGGATATCTACATGATTTCTTCGAATCACGTGCCTTAATTACCGTTTCTTAATAAATATTAAAAGAATAGCTCAAAGTGGAAGCGCATTTAGTGATTACTGCTGTAAGTATAGGCAGATCAAACGTTTGCGCAGTCTTTTTCATTTTATTTAAATGTAATTATGAATACATTGTATTGACATTTTAAACAGACATACATCAATTTATCTTAGGGTTTAAACTGGCGAACTAAATATTACAGTAAAAATTATCACCATAATCCATTACTGGAATATGGTTACCTATAACCAAATACTTACTAAAAACCTAAAAATGAAAAAAAAATTATTACTCTTAACCGTTTCGGCAATTGTAGGCCTTTCGGCCTGTAAAAAAACGGCTGTATTACAAGAAGAAGTTGTAAACAGCAAAAAAACTATGAGTGGCGCCAGCGTGCAATCCCTCACTCAGACCAATGTTTTTAATGTCACCGAAAAAATTAATGCATCAATTGAAAGGGACCGCTTAAAAAATGGATACTACCTAACCGATTTTACTGCAACCGGTTTATACATGGCTCCAGGTGCTACTTTAGATATCACCGTAGAACAAACCACAGGAACCCGCCTGCCAAAACTATTAATTGGTACCTATTCTAGATATGGCACCTGGAACACCCAGCCCACATCCGTACAGTTAACGGCAGGCACCAATACCATTACCAACGCTGTTGGCGGTTTATTATGGATCAGGTACACAAATTCTACAACTGGCTCTACCGCTAAAGTAACTTTTAATAGTGGTTACCAATACGCTCCATATTACAAACTTGGCGTAACCACCAATTCAGACTGGATTAATCAATTACAAACATACACTACTCCCGATGTTGTTTTAGAGGGCACAAATTGCTTTATTGTAGTATCAAGAACTAAGGCAATACAATACCAGGCAGAAGATCAGAGTGCTATATTGAACAAAATTACCCAGGTTATTGCGCTAGAGGACGATTTAAACGGCTTAGACAATTCCTTACCTGCACATGCGAAAAATGTGCATACCTATCTTTTAACCCAGCATGAAGATCCAGCCTATTACTTTTTTGCTTACGATTACCGCACGGCTTATATCACTTCAGATGTTAATGCAATTTTAACATTAAGCGCGGTAGGTACCAATGGTTGGGGCTTATGGCACGAACTGGGCCACCAGCACCAAATGATGTGGCGTTGGGGTGCTCTGGGTGAGGTTTCGGTAAATCTTTACAGTTTATATGTGCAGCGTACCCTTACTCCATCTATCAACAGACTGGTAAATGATGGGGTTTGGCCAAAAGCCTTTACCTATTTAGGAAAACCTGCTGGCACCAAAGATTATAACGGATCAACAAGTTATGCCAATCCTTTAACCGATCTGTTTATCAGGCTCTGCATGTTCCAACAATTAACCTTGGCCTATGGTGATAATTTTTATAGAACCCTGGCAAAGGATATGCGTGTTGAAAATCCAACCTTAGCTAATGATGATGCCAGGATGCGTTATTTCATGCTGAAGGCTTGTAGTATATCGGGCAGAAACTTAAGTAACTTCTTCCAAAATTGGGGATTAAATTTGTCTACTTCAGCAGCTACTACTCAAATATATGCAGACATGGCTGCTTTGGGTTTACCAGCGCCAAGCACTGATCCCTCTACCCTGCAAGACAATGTTGCACCTTTAACAGAATTAAGTAAAACTGGCTGGAGCATAAACTCTTTCAGCTCTGAAGAGACCAGTGGCGAGGGCGCTATCAATGGCAGGGCAGCTACTTTAATCGATGGTAGCCACAGTACCTTCTGGCACTCACGCTGGACCACTTCTGCAACAAGTTATCCACACCAGATTGTGATTGATTTAGGATCTTCGAAATCGGCAAACGGCTTAAGTTTAGTGCAAAGAAGCGGACTGAGCCGGGCGATTAAAAACTTTCAGGTTTTAACAAGTACCGATAATATAAATTTCACATCAGTAAACAATTATGTAGCTCAAAATGCTGCCGGAGTACAATATTTTGCGTTTGGCAGCACCAAAACCTTAAGATACCTCAAGGTAATTATGAACTCTGCACAAGATGGTTTGCAGTTTGCATCGCTGGCAGAGCTAGGATTATACAATTAACAATTTAATAAGAAGAGGGCTAATATGTGGCTCTCTTCTTATTTATCGCTGCATACATTGTCTTTTTGATTTATATTCACAGTCGAAAAAAATGTTACAAGTATAACGGAAACAGCATTTTAATGATGAGCCCGATGGGCAGACTGAATATAAACAGATAAATTGGATTTTGGACTTATAGGTTATTTACTTCAAAACCACGATAGCTAAGCATTTCGGCATTATGCGAAACAATTAGGCGGAGTTTTAGTCTTTCGATAATTGCTCTGGCTTGGGCAATATTTCTTTGCATATCGTTTATTCCCCTGATTTCGATTCCCCCAGACATTAGTTTAAATTTGCTGGGCTCAAACTTATCAATAAACTGCTGTAGATCTGGGCTAACTGTTACCTGATTGTTTTGCATAATCAATTATTAATTCTTTTGCCGCAAAGCAAGACAAAGCATTTTAACTTATCAGCGCTTTCATATTAACTTATTAAGAAATGTTAACAAAGGGCTTTCTTCAATATAATCCCTTCTTTCACCGACATTTGAGGTTATCCCAATCAACATACATATCGGAAACAAATTTTTAAATCGTGTAGCATGACATAAACATGACGTTCACTTAACTTTCAGATGATATTCAGCTAATAGTTTTGTGTTAAAGAACTGGGACATGCGTACGATAAAAAGATTGACCAAACTCAATTATTATTTCTTTACAACAATATCAGTACTTCTGTTGTCGCTCCTCTTTAATTTTAGCTTTTCTAAAACAGATGGATTCCTCATTTTTAACCGTTTTCATCCAACGTGGCTAGATATTTTTTTTAAGTATATCACCAATTTTGGAGATGGTTTAATCAGTATTCTGGCTGCAGTAATACTGCTTTCACTCCGGAAAAAGAAAAAAGCAATGACTGTGGCTCTTGCTTATATTTATTCAGGGCTGCTTATTCAAATCGCAAAAAGGATATTCCACATGCCAAGGCCTAAATATTTTTTCGAGCAGACTTTATTTCAGTATACTCATTTTGTTGAAGGGGTAAACATGCACGACCAAAATTCTTTTCCTTCAGGCCATACCGCTTCTGCTTTTGCCTTGGCCACAGTATTGGTTTTGGTTTTCAAGAAAAATAAAATCTCATTTTACTGTTTATTTTTTGCTTTTTTAGTCGGTTATTCGCGTATATATCTGGCTCAGCATTTCCTTATTGATGTAATTTTTGGAGCAATAACCGGTATAATCTGTGCTTTAGTTAGTTATCATCAAGTATACGATCTTAAACTTTTCAGATCGGCCAAGGTAAGCAAAAGGTATAAACAGCTTAAAATCGCCAGTCAGGCCAACCCCATTTAAGTGAAAGAAATTCCTGCTAAACTTTGGCTTTTTATAATGGTAATGACTGTGATCAAACTGATCATTGCCTCAACAACAGCACTTGGAAACGATGAGGTATATTACTGGACCTATGCTTTAAATCTGGAATGGAATTATTTTGATCATCCCCCATTTGTGGCGTGGTTAATCAGAGCAACAACAGTAAATTTATACATTCATAACGAATTGGCTGTTCGGCTCGGCGCCATAATATCATCAACAATTGGTACAATAATCGTATATAAAACAGGCAAATTACTCCTTAATACCCGAGTAGGTTGGTTTGCCGTTTTACTTTATTCTTCGTCTTTTTATTGCAGCATTATCGCTGGGACATTTATTTTGCCAGATAGCCCTCAAATGGTTTTCTGGCTTTGGAGCATCTTTTTGTTACTTAAAATCACCAAATCTATCCATCTGGGTTTACCCACATTAAGTTTATGGTGCTGGTTCGGTGTGGCAACAGGTCTTTGTATGATGTGTAAGATTCATGGTATCTATTTATGGGTGGCCGTTGCATTGTTTGGCATGTTTAGCAATAGAAAATTGATGGTGCAAAAAGGCATGTATGTTTCTGCCTTAATTAGCTTGATTATTGTATCTCCTTTTATCATCTGGAACATCCGGCATCATTTCGTTACCTACACCTATCACAGTAATCGGGTTAGCCTGTTCCACGCTGGCATAAATCCATTGGCTTTTGCCAGAGAAATTAGCGGGCAAATATTTTACAACAATCCAATTGTTTTTTTTCTGGCGTGGATTGCAGTTTTTAGTTTGATCAAAACCAAGAATCATCATTTTAAAAGCGAAATACGACTGCTATTATATTGTGCACTCCCACTTATTGCAACCCTGATTTTTCTTTCGATTTTTAGAGATACATTGCCGCATTGGTCTGGTCCGGCCTATAGCTGTTTAATATTTCTTTCTGCATTGAAGCTGGAATCTTTTACCTTATCAAAAGTAAAAGCCACTATTAGTGCTAGTATACTGTTTTTCTTATTCGTGGTAAGTGCAGGTCTCATCGCAATTAATTTTTACAAGGGCGCATTTTCGCCACAAAAAGACAACATGCATTTGGGCACCGGAGATCCCACCTTAGACTTATACGGCTGGAAAGAAACAGCAAGAATAATTGATTCTATTTACCGCGTTGATAAATCATCCAAAAAGAATAAGATGGTCCATACCATTGTGATTACAAAATGGTTTCCTGCTGCTCATTTAGATTTTTATGTCTGCGCCAAAACGGGTTTACATACCTTTGGCATAGGAAAAATCTTCGATCTTCACCAATATTATTGGTCGAACCAAACTAAACAGAAATTAACTGCCGGAGATAACGCATATTACATTATCCCTTCTAATCTTTACGATGAAAACAGTCTAGAATTAATCAAATCTCAATTTAAAGATTGCAAAACACCAATTATTGCACCTATTTTCAGAAACGGAGTTATTTGCAAAAACATTTTATTATTTCGGCTAAATGGCTATAAAGAATAGTTCAAGCTCAATTAAAGCCAATTAATTAAAATCTAAAACTAAATAAAATGATGGTATAAAATATAAAGTAATTAATTGCACTTGAGCAGAAAATGCAATAAATTAGCTTAGAATTCAAAGCCGATCACATTTGGCTGGTAGCGAACCTCTTCCTAAAAATAGATGATGCCCAATATTAAAGTATATCCGCTAAGTTTGCTGTTCCTGACGTTTTTATTCAGTTCTCTATCCTCAATAGGGCAGATTGTACTCAAGGATAAAAAATATCACGTAGATACTAAAATATTTTCGCAAACAGATTCCGGCACACTAAAGTTAGATATTTATTACAGTGGTAAAATAACAGAAATTAAGCCAACAGTGCTTTTTGTATTTGGTGGTGGCTTTGTAATGGGCCACAGAGACAGTAAGTTATTTGATCAATATTTTAATACTTTGATAGGGCATGGTTATAAAGTGGTGTCTGTTGACTATCGATTAGGCCTGAAAGGAAAGAAATTTCCAAGTCCATTTAATACTTCAAATTTAAAAGCAGCTATTGATACGGCTACGACTGATGTATTCGATGCAACAGCTTATCTGCTTAAAAATGCAAAAGAACTCGGCATCGATACGGCTATGATCATCCTATCGGGATCAAGTGCAGGCGCTATTACTGCACTACACGCAGACTACAATAAACGGAATGCAACAGCGCTATCGGCTAAACTCCCACAGTATTTTCAATACAAAGGTGTAATTTGTTTTGCCGGGGCAATATTAAGTTATCATGGTGCACCAAAATATGCTATGCCACCAGCACCTACGATGCTTTTCCATGGCACAGCCGACAAACTTGTTCCTTACAACAAAGTGAGATTACTTAACAGGGGCTTTTTTGGCTCGAAGTATCTTGCACGCACCTTCAGAAAAAATGGATATCCGTATTACTTTCAGTATGTGCAAAATATGGGACACGAAATAGCAGGCTCTCCAATGGTCGAAAACCTGCCTGATATTTTGTGGTTTATTGAAAATTACATCATTAAACAAAAGCGCTACTTTATGGAAGTAGACTTTAAAGATGCCGACAAAAAACCCACTTTTAGCATACCTCCTGCTTTAAAAAGGAGGTAGCGTAAATCGTATGGTTTCTTATTTTTTCAATTCGAGCACTGCAACGATAGGCAAATGATCAGAAGCATAACGCTCAGGAATAACCTCGTGCGAAACAATTTTAAAAGGATTTCCTGTTTTAAAACAAATATGATCAATGGTTTTCCGTGGGTTGATCACAGGAATGGTAAAACCACAATCGCTACATGTTCTGGTAAAATTAGAATCGAATATTTTAATGCTTTCTGAACTTGGATCGGCGTTCAAATCACCCGCAACAATTAGCGGCAGAGTTTCTTTTGCTGTTAACCGATTAATCTCCTTAGCCTGAAGGATACGGTTATCTTCCGGGCGTTGCGCATCAAGATGGGTAGAAGCAAAACGGATAAAAACTCCTTTGGCAATTTCGGCAGTTGCAATGGCTAAAACCCTTTGTTCTGCTTTGGCATCGTTATTTTTAGGCAACATAAAAGTCTGCTGACCTGATAAGGGGAAACGTGATAAAATGGCTACGCCATAGTCGCCCCCATCATGGTCTATTGCTTTACCAAAATAAAAATTCATCTTCAATTTGGTGGCCAGCAAAGCGGCCTGGTTAATAATGCCCGATCTTTTGGTATTCACGTCTACTTCTTGTAAAGCCAGAAGATCAGGTTTTTCTTGTGCTATCGTTTTGGCAATGGCATCAACATCAATAAGGCCTTCTTTCTCTTTTGATGGCGGGTTACAGTGATGAAGGTTATAAGACATAATGCGCAGTACATTACTTCGCTTTGATTCAGCTTGCTTGCTGATTTTAGGTGAACAAGCGACTAAAAGGCAAATACTGATTATTAAAAAAGCATGTAATTTTTTCATATCTGTTAAATTAACAAATAAAAAGAGGCTTCATTAAAATTAATATCAAAAATGATCGCTCTATCTTAACGGATTAGTTTTCATGCGCTCCAGCCTCACCGCCCAGTATCCTTTCCATTTCTATCATCATCTGTTCGGCCAGGCGTTGTTTAGCCTGCAATTTCGACAGGTAAGCATCTGCAAATGTTACTTCAAGTTCATCCATAATAAAGGCATATTTTGCCTTAAGTTCTATAAGATCAATCTGAAGTTTCTTGGAAAGATTTTGCATAGTACAAAGCTAAAAAAAGGGAGACTATAATTTCTGATAAAGGTTTTATTTTTCTTTCAAAAAAAAAATACACTAAATAAACAAACCCATTAAAACAATCTCCTAATTCTTTCGTTTATAAATTGATTCCGGCGTGGTTTCCGGAATAGTTTGTTTGGTTAGTTGATTAGGGATCACTCCCAAAGTGAATCCCTTTTCTTTTTTACAAAGCTTTCTATCGATTGAGTATAGTTTCCAGACAATATTTTCTAAATTCAGCTTTCAAATCGATTATACAATGGAAGAAATCAGATGGGGCATCATTGGCTGTGGGGATGTGACCGAAGTAAAAAGCGGACCAGCATTTAATAAAGTAACCAATTCTAAATTGGTGGCTGTAATGCGTCGCGATGGTACCAAAGCAGCAGATTATGCCAAACGGCATCAGGTACCTAAATGGTATGATAATGCTTCTCAACTGATTAACGATCCTGAGGTTAATGCCATTTACATCGCTACCCCTCCGCTACAGCACGAAGCTTACACCATTGAAGCCTTAAAAGCCGGCAAGCCAGTATATGTAGAAAAACCCATGACTTTAGATGCTAATGCTGCTCAACGTATGGCTGATGCAGCTAATCGGCTAAAGATAAAGCTTTGCGTGGCCCATTATCGCCGCGCACAACCAATGTTCTTAAAAGTTAAAGAACTGCTGGCAGCAAATGCCATTGGCGATGTTCGTTTAGTCCGGTTAAAAATGCTCCAGTCACCCAACCCTGCGCTAATTGCCAAAACAGCCGATAATTGGCGGATCAATCCAGCTATTTCTGGGGGTGGTTTATTTCATGACCTGGCTCCGCATCAATTAGATCTTATGACTTATTATTTCTGTGCTGTAAAAAATGCCATGGGTGTTGCCACCAGGCAACAGGAAAACACCGGGGTTGATGATCTGGTTGCGGGAAATATCCTTTTCGAAAATGGAGTTGTTTTCAGCGGTACCTGGTGTTTCTCTGTTGCCGCACAAGATCAAGCTGATAGCTGCGTGATTTATGGTTCAAAAGGTCACATTAGTTTCCCGATGTTTGGCAATAAAATCACCGTTACTACCGATCGAAAAGAAGAATTTATATTCGAACCATTGCAGCATGTGCAACAACCTATGATTGAAAAAGTAGTTGATTACTTTTTAGGCAAAGGAGAAAACCCATGCAGTGGCGAAGATGCATTGATTACGATGAAGTTAATGGACGATTTTACGCGCAAATAAACGATGAAAAGAACTACAATATTTTTTGTTTAGGTCTTCAATGCAGATTGAAAATCCGCGGAACAGAAGGTCAGGATAACAGATCCTGACCAAAGATGATACTCCCCCATCCTCTCTACATCATCTTCTTAAAGCCCTCCCACTGTACTTTCCACGTTCCATCTTTTGGGAAGCCAGGATTTGTGGTGTTATTTCCATCCCAGCCAGCACACATTAAAGCCACAGCAGCAAGTAAACCTCCATTTCCAGGCAGATAAATGCGCAGGCGATCATCTTGGTAATTGTGGCCGTTAACAAGATAAGTATTGGTTTGTACGGGCATCAGCAAGGCATCGATCGCTTTTTCAGGCATGCCTAAGCGTGTGGCAGTCATGGATGTCATCGGGAAATCCCATCCCCAGGTATCATTCCAGCTCCAGTCTTTCCAAACCAGATCAAAGGTTTTGCGCATGGTTGCTTTATCCAATAAATTTGTTTCAGGCAACATACCAAATGACCCCAATACAGAAGGGTGATCGGTTTTATATTCGGGATTGGTGTAAGAATCAGGTGCACTTTCTGCAGCCATATATACGCCATTTTGTATTGGTAGAGGTGATAGTTTAGCCATCACCTCATCCCATTTTGAGTTCCTTGGCAAACCTAAACGCAAACGCCATTCTTGAGCGGTTTTCAAACCCCATTCCCAGTAGGCCAGCTCATAAGTGGGATTGAAGGTTGTTTCGGCTTTAAAACGCTCTTGGGCGGGAATTAGCCCCGGGCCAAGTACATAACAACCTTTTGCAGCATCGAAATGAGCAAACGAAGCCATAAAATCGGCAGTTTGAAACACAAGGTCTTTATATTTCTGTAATACTTTTTCATCTTTATGTGCACGGTATTCCAACTCAGCGAAGGTAATGAAGTGTGGCTGTTGCCAGATTAACATTGCCCCGATTGATGAGGGACTTTCATTACCCTTGTTATCGGTCATTTTTTGCCAGCGTACACCATCAAAACCTTGTACCTGTGCAATTTTTTTTGCTTTATCCGCAACCTTAAAGTACCAATCGGTGCTTCGGTTTAACAATTCTGGTCTGCCCCATAATGCAAAGTGAACCCCATGCCACCAATGCATTTCGAGGTGTGGTTTACCAAACCAACTGTTGTAGGTTAAGCCAGTTTCTTGTGGTGGAAAATCGCCCGAACATTGTATTTTGGTGAGGTATTCGGAAAGGATGATTCTGCGTTCGAGTTCAAATGCGCGTTTATCAGTACTTCCACTAAAATCGACCGCAGCACCGCTCATCCAAAAGGCTTTCCATCGCTTCTGACTATTTTGTTGGCTCAATACAAAAGAAGGAACAGGCCGAATGCTTTTCTGCTGTGAAAAAAGACAACTGAAGCTAAACTGTTGACTAATTTTATTGGGAGTAATGGTAAAATAATGTGCCTGTTTCTCGGTCAACTGAGCCTTACCTTTCCAAGAAAAGGAAGTATAATAAACTGCAGAATCGATCAGGTGCTTAATTACAGCACCATTGGCACTTTGTACCACTAACTGTGAATGGTGTTTGTTGTTATTGCTCCAATCATTTCCTACATCTGCCCATTCGCCAGTAGCTACGGGGTACCTAACCCTGATTTTCAACCTTCCTGCCGCAATTAAAGGCGACAACACCGATGCGCTGATCAGGTCAAGATCCTGATGTCCAACCGTAATTACCTCAACAGGAATTCCCTCTAAGGTAAAACTACTCTTAATTTCACCCGTCCAGGGGTTAAGCTTTTGGTTAATATTTTTAATATCGCTGGCTTTGGCCAGCTGGCCATTCTCTTTAACCAGATCGAAGCCAATATTCCCCAATTGTAAACGGTGTACATTCTGGCGGAAATAATTGGTAGCAGCCTTGGCCCTGAGCGGTGTATTTAACTGTACCGTATAAGGTACTTTGCGACCATATTGATCGTAATATTTATAGGCTTCGGTGATGTTATACTTACCTTCATTTTTGTAAGCTCCCCATCCCCATTGTGATTGGGTACCGAGTGGAACACCTTTGGCATAGCGATCTGGAAAACTTTGTAGTCCCGTAGCATCAACCGTAAAAGCAAAACGGCCATTACCAACCGATAAGGAAGAAAGGGAATCTATTTTTTTTACTACAACGGTATGCCGCGTTACCAATGCCTCCCGATCAATCTGTGCAAAAACAGTTTTACAAGTGAAAAGCATTACGGAGAGTATCAATAGCTTAAATTGGTTTTTGATTCTACACATACCGTTTATTTTACTAAATCATTTAAATATTGCTCCAGGTTGCTATAGCCATTTGCATTAATTTTCTGTGCATCCCTAGCATCTGTCGGGTTTAAGCGTTTAGATTTTTCCCAACCATCCGGAATCCCGTCTTGGTCTGCATACTTTACGCTTAATTTAATCAACTTCACAGAAGTGATTTTTTTTGAGAAGCGCGGCTGTTTCTTTGATAAAGTCTTCAGATATAGAGGACTGTATAAGCAATAGCCTTTTTAAATCCTTATGTGTTAAGCTACTTTATAAAGTGTCGTTTATGCCTATTTTGATATCGATGGATACTTCTTGTTTTTAGTTTATGCGGTATAAATGACTTAAAGTCAGTTTACACCGATTTTTTTATCTCTTATCTGTTATAATCCTAAAATTACTGAGGAACTGAAATCTACGTATTATGATGCCTGTAATTTTGTTGAATAACGATTTCCTACTGTTTTGTGAAGCGGCGGCATCTTTCTTATCTAATAAATGCGGTATAATATCCTTGGGTATTCTCCAAAAATCTGGAGGAGGATTTTCTTTGAAGATAAGCAGATAAAGTTTTAATGTTTCCAGGTACCAATCCTGATGTTTATTGTATTCCACAATCCCCCCCACATTGGGATAATGATGTAAATTCCGACCCAAAACCAATGGACAGAATTTTTCCCAGTACTCTACAGTATATAGCAGGTGCATGTGCCATACCTTATCAACCACAACAGAAGGCGATGCCCCATTCTGTGATATACAGCAGAGATACACAAAACGCTTATACTCTGCTATTGCCAGTAAGGTAAATCGTCTTGTCCAGCCCTCGGTAACTGCTAATTTGCGCGAAAAAGGGATTGCAAAATCTTCATTGTCCGGCGAATAGCGATAAATCCGTTGCCACAAAGGATCTTCTGCATATTTTACATCTCTTTCATCAGGTAATATCGTTATATATTCAGGTTTCATCGTAAATTAGTTAGCAGCCGCAAGAAACTGAAGATTCATAGATATAAACGGTTTTGGGATAATAATACCTGTTAAGCAGCTGGCAGAAATCGTCGAACGTTTCCTGTAGATCGGTGTCCAATAAATTTAATGTAAAATCCAATGCAGGTGAGGCGCCAACAGAAACCGAAAGTTCACGGTTAACAATCTGTATATCGGTTATGACTTTCCATTGGATAAGGGCAGTATGCTCATAATAATGAAGTCCTTCTTCACATACCCTTAATACCACTGTGTTTTCTTCACGCTTAGCCCAATAACCTACTACTCTTACGGTTACCAATATAAAAGTCAGTATCGCAGAAACATAAAGCGAGATAGATAAGGCCCCTTTTTCTTTCGAAAAAAAGGAAACAATGACAATAATGATAAATGAAAACAAAAACATGCCGGCTATAAATGAACAATTGCCAGGGTCCCAAGCCTTTTTATACAAAATAATTTCATCTTTTACCATAAGCCTTAAAATCTGAAGGTAAGAAAATAACAGATAAAAAGCTGAATTTTAGCGCTAAAAGTCTTAGCATTAATCGATCAATGCTAAAACAAAAACACCCATTCTTGTTGTCACAGCTTAAATGCTGAACATTTTTTTTATAAAATCTATTAATCTGCGGCTAATATTTGTAAAAGATGAAAACCAATCTAATGCTATTATTAACAGCTTAAAGTTTCGAAAGCAAAAGTTTTACAGAGGCTCTTTTTTGATAGTTTGGATCGAAATGAACATATTTAATTTTCCCTGAACGATCGATGATATAGGTTGCAGGAACGGGCAAGGTATGTCGGGTATTCCCATTGTTGTCTTCTAAATTTATACCATAGCCCTTGTATTTGGTAAAGGTTGCTTCGTCCATCATAAAGTTAACATTGTAGGCTTTCATAATCTCATCGTCTTTATCCTGAAGGATAGAAAAACCAGCGCTCGTTTTTTTAATTGTTTTATCAATGTTTTCTTTCGTTTCAGGTGTAACACCGATAACATAAGCATCTTTCCCGCTTAACAAACTTAAAGAATCTTGAAGTTCTTTAATGTGTTTGTTACAATAAGGGCACCACTGACCGCGATAAAAAAACAATACCACAGAACGGTGCGCTTTAAGTGCACTTTTCAAACTCACGGTTTTGCCGTTTTGGTCCACCCCGCTAAACATTGGGGCTTTATCCCCTTCTTTTAATCCTTTTTGTGCTTTTACCTGAAAGGATAACGCAACAATTAAGGCAACAAATAGTATAACTCTTTTCATTTTATATTTATTTAACAAAAGGCAGGGAGGGAGCAAGCTTCCCTGCCTAGTTTTTTTACACTTTACTTTTCGACATTTTTCCTTTAGCCATTTTAGATTTCTCCATTTTGGCTTTTTTCATCGAATCGGTTTTCATTTTGTCCATCTTGTTCTTCTCCATTTTATCCATTTTCTTCTTCTCCATTTTGTTTTGTTTCATTTTAGACATCTTTTCCTGTAAGGAACCGTTAACCGAAGCAAAACTTGGTAACGAAAGGCTAGCCGCAACTAAAGCAGCCATAAACAATTTTCCTGCTGATTTTAAAATTAGATTTTTCATGTTTTTATGCGTTTTGTTTATCCCTTAGTCGAAGCGATAATTAAAACCTTACAAGAAAAATCAATTTTTATTGATTTCTTTTTCGATCTTCTCCGTTAATGTTTTTTTAAAGGCTTCATCCAGTTTAAAATCAGTGTTTTCAAACCCTACAAATACCCTGTTAATCAATATACTCTGTTGCTGATAAATTTTGCATACCGAACAGCCCGCCAGATGTATGTGCAATTGTAGTGTTTCGGCAGCTGTAATTTTTCCGGCAATTCTTTTTTCGATCAAAAAAGTAGCTTGCTTACAGTTATAAATTATACTTCTTAGCGCGCTCGTCATATCAGTTCCAGTTTTTTTGAAGGCATGCCCTCAGGTTAAGTTTTGTGCGGTGCATAATTACCCAGAAATTAGCCGCAGTAAGTTTAAGTTCGGTACAGATCAGTTCCGATGACAGATCATCCATATGTTTCATCGAGAATACTGAAAACCATAATCCAGGGAGTTTAGCTAAACATTCATTTAATATACTGCCCAGTTCTTTAATCATCAAAGGATTGTCTACCTCCAAACCAAAGGCCTGTGGACGGTATTTTTCATTCCAGTGCCCTGATTCGGTGTCAAAGAAATCCTGTTGCTCGCCTTCGGCATCTGTTAGCTTTAAATCTCTTAGCCCGTTTGAAGATCGTTTCCGGTAAAAATCTGCAATCTTGTTTTTAAGGATAGCCGTTAACCATGTTTTTTCCTCACTATTCCCTTCAAAACGGTCTACACGTTGTAACCCCGCCAAAAAGGTATCCTGCACCATATCTTTGGCCACATCTTCATCCCTTAATCTCGACATGGCAAATCCATAGAGGTAATCGGCATATTTTTCAACCCAGCTCAATGGATCTGAGTGAAGACTTTTGGGAGCAATATCTTTGTCCGTTTCGTTTTGCATTTTTTACGTATGTTATATAAATATAGTGCTTAATTGATTAGTCGCGAGACAAGAAACATCCTTACACTTTTTTTTATTTTTTCTGTAAGGATTATAAATCAAAAACGACTAAGCATAAAATTAGCAACCATGATCAGAAAAATAGTATTACCTTTTTTGGTGATAAACCTTCTCAGTACTGCCTTTATTGCAGATCATAAAACCATCCCTAAACCTATAGCCAAATCAGGTTTTGCAGTTATAGAACTTTTTACTTCAGAAGGTTGTTCGAGCTGCCCTTCTGCAGATGCATTGTTGGCTGAGATCGAAAAAGAAAATCAAAACAAACCTATATACTTATTGGCCTTTCATGTAGATTATTGGGACAGACTGGGCTGGAAAGATCGTTTTAGCAACGCGAAATTTTCTGCACGACAAAACCAATATGCAGATTGGCTAAGCTTAAAAACCGTTTACACACCACAGGTTGTGGTAAATGGAAACAAAGAATTTGTAGGCTCGGAGGAAAGCATCCTCCGTAATAGCATTAAAACAGCACTTGCCAGTCCATCTATGGGAAATTTAGATATTTCAACGGGCAAAACCGGCAATGGTAACCTCATACTAAATTATAATACCAATCAACCAACCGATGGTTATTCGCTGGCGGTGGCTTTGGTAATTGCAAAAGCAAGCAATCAGGTTTTAAGGGGTGAGAATAAAGGCAAGACTTTAAGCCATGTACAGATTGTAACTCAGTTCGAAACCTTTGTCCTGGGAGGAAAAACCAATGGGTCAGTAAATGTGCAAATGAACCAAGTGAACGGGGAACAGCCCACAGAATTAATTGCTTTTTTGCAAAACAATAAAACAGGTAAGATAACTGTGGCAACAAGTTTAAGCCCGCTGTTAGATCATAAGTAAGTCGTAAATCCGAACGATAAGCCCTAGTGTTTATCACATCAAAAGCCTCACTATGAAAGTAATTAAAAAAAAACATTCGTTCTTAATGCGGTGGACACACTGGATTAATTTTCCTGTTTTGGCGGTGATGATCTGGAGCGGACTTTTTATTTACTGGGCCAATGATGCTTATGGCATTTCAATATTTGGCTTCAGTCTGATCAAATTTTTTCCTGAATGGTTTTACGATTACTTCCACATTTCAGGGAGGCTGGCAGAAGGAATGGCATTTCACTTTCTTTTTATGTGGTTCTTTTTCATTAATGGCTTGCTCTATATCATTTACACTGTTTTTTCGGGTGCCTGGCGAGCGCTATTACCAAATAGATACGCTTTTAAAGAAGCCTGGCTCGTACTCCTTCACGATCTGCATATCCGTAAAACTATTCCACCACAAAAGAAATACAATGCCGCACAACGCATCGCCTATACGGCCATTATATTTATGGGTATTGGTTCCATCGCAACGGGCCTGGCCATTTACAAACCTGTACAGTTTTACTGGCTCTGCTGGTTATGTGGTGGTTATCATTTCGCCAGGATCCTCCATTTTGCATTAACCATTGGATATGTCTTTTTCTTTTTGATCCATATTGTTCAAGTAGTGCTTGCCGGATGGAATAATTTCAGGGCGGTGGTGGCTGGATTTGAAGTGGTGGAAGAAGAGCCTCAACTTAAACACAAACCCGCAATACCTCGAAAAACCGAAGATAAAGATGAAAGCAAACTATAAAAAGAAGATTAAGACGCCATTAACAGTTGAGCAGAAAATCCAAAGGCGAACCTTTATTTCATTTGGGGCATTCTCAGCCCTCGGAGTTGGTACTATTGCTGGCTGGAAGTGGCTTTTAAACGCTCCTGAAGAAACACCTGGCATTACTGGTGGTACCCGAGCTCCCTTACGCAGGGCACTAAATAAAACTGAACTCTTTTTCCGCAATTTCTTCAGCAACAAACACCTGGTTAAAACCTATCCGATAACGGAAGCTGCAAAAACCCCAAGAGTAAACAGCCTGATCGGTATTGAAGATGACGAGGGTTTTGATATTAGCAGTTGGAAACTCATTGTAAAACTTAAAAACCAAAAAGATCGATACATCAGCATAGACGCACTAAAAGCATTACCCAAAACAGAGATTGTTTACGATTTTAAATGTGTTGAAGGTTGGGACGAAATCCAACATTGGGCAGGTGTTAGATTAAGTGATTTTTTAGCACATTTTAAACTTCAGGAAGAAGCTAAAAAACAATATATGGGCTTAGAAACGCCAAATGGAGCTTATTATGTAGGATTGGAAAGAGAAAGCATCATGCATCCGCAAACCTTACTGGCTTATGAAATGAACGGCAAACCAATCAGTATTGATCATGGAGCACCCTTAAGGCTAATTGTGCCGGTTAAATATGGTATTAAAAACCTGAAAAGAATCGGCACCATGAGTTTTAGCGATAGCAGACCTAGAGATTACTGGGCAGAACAAGGTTATGATTACTATTCAGGTTTATAAACTGACCTTACATCTTAAATTCTGGCTTTAGATAGGAATATGGCAAGGAAATTCCTTACAAAGGATTAAACTTAGGCTGAATAAAGCAAAATCAGAATTGAGAACAGCTTAACTAAGCCTGTTTTGGTACCTCAGATTTTTCTTCTTCCTGCCCTGCTTTAAATTCTTTTATGCCTTTTCCTAATCCTTTCATTAATTCAGGGATTTTTTTGCCGCCAAACAATAATAAAACAGCAACTCCAACAATAATCATTTCAGGGCCTCCAAGCAAGGCAGCGATGGTTGTATTCAACATTTTGTTTTTAATTATGGATATGTTACACTTACGCATAAACTAGAGCCTTGGTTCTTTTACAGCAAAATTTAAAATAGTTTAAAAAATCTACTTGTATTTAAAGTAATTTCTAAAGTTGTACGTCTACAGTTGCAACAAACCTAAAAACTTTTCTATATGATAGCCGTTTTCAAAACAAATGTATCCACTGATAGCGAGTTAAACCTAATCAGTCCATTGCTGAACAGCCAGTTCAAAGAAATTAAATGGAATATCGATTTATGGGATTCTGATAAAATCCTCAGGGTAGATTCGCCAAGAGATTGGACAAAAGAAATCACCGAGCTCTTTAACAGTATTGGTTTGCGCTGTATTAACCTCGAAATTTTTCATTCCGAGCCTTTTTAATCCTAACATTGAAATTTCCGGTAATTATTATGGATATCATATTGTAGTGTGCCGGATATACTATCTGATTGCACAAATATTGATCGAAAAATATCTTTTCTAATGGTGTCAGATATTACTATCTGACACTTAATCTCGTTCTCAGAGGCAATAAGCATTGGAGTTGCTATCGCAATTCCACATTGGAATTTACTTTATCAGTCAGATGGTAACATCTGACTACACAAATAGAATCAAAAAAATCCAAGTTCTTTATTCGTAATACTTCTTTAAAGGGTACATCTTCCTTTTGCTTTGGTTATTTGTAATAGATTATCATTAAATTGCATCATCTATTGCATTAATCCCTAATGAAAGAAATTACCGATATAATAAAGGCATATCAAAAAGCAACGAAGGAGAAGAAAAAAACAGCCCTTGCAACGGTAGTTAAGGTAGAAGGTTCCTCTTATCGCAGGCCTGGTGCCAGGATGCTGATTACTGAAGATGGCCAGTTAACAGGTGCCATTAGTGGCGGTTGTTTAGAAGGCGATGCATTGCGGAAAGCACTTTCGGCAATTGTACAGCAAGAAAACAAGCTCATTACTTACGATACTACAGACGAAGATGATGCCAAATTTGGTGTTCAGCTGGGCTGCAATGGTATTGTGCATATTCTGTTCGAACCCATTATAGAAGAAGATGGGTTAAACCCCATTTCCATTTTAACCGCATTGCAAGGCAAAAGGGAAAATGCAGTTTTAGCAACACTTTTTTCCCTAACAGATAAGCTGCAGTTGGGTACAAGCATGCTTTTTAGAAATGAACCTATTCTATCTAAAATCCCTCAGGCAATCTCTGATGAGATAATTAAAGATATCCTTGAAGTTTCAGCACATAAGACCACAGCAATTAAGGCGTATAATTTTGACAACCAACGGATTGATGCCTTTCTCGAATTCATCCAACCCCCAATTTCATTAATTATAGCAGGTGCAGGCAATGATGCACAGCCTTTAGCCGAAATGGCTTACCTTTTAGGCTGGGAAGTAACGGTGATAGATGGAAGACCTGCGCATGCTACACCACAACGTTTTGCAAACGCCACCAAGGTTTTGGTGAGCAAACCCGAAAATGTATTAGCTCAAATTCAAATAGATGAACAAACGGCTTTTGTTCTGATGACCCATAATTACAATTACGACCTCGAACTACTTAAATATCTATTGGGCACAAACGCTCCATATATCGGTACACTAGGGCCAAAGAAAAAGCTACTCAGGATGTTAGATGAACTGGATTTGGCAACGCCAGTAAACCAAACACGTGTGCATGGTCCGGTTGGATTGGATATTGGCGCAGAAACTGCAGAAGAAATCGCCATTTCCATACTCGCCGAGATTAAATCTGTTTTTACAGGTGCTTCGGCCGTGTTTTTAAAAGAGAAGAAAAAACCGATCCATGTTTACGAACTAAAAAACAATTAAGCATTGAAAACAGGAATTATCATATTGGCAGCAGGTAGTTCTTCACGTTTGGGAAGACCAAAACAGCTTTTGGATTATAAAGGAAAAACGTTATTGCAAACCGTAATAAATGAAGCTTTAGAAACAAGTTGCAGACCTGTTATCGTTGTTTTAGGTGCAAATGCTAAAGAAATAGCCAGCCAACATCAAAATGATCAGGCTAATTTTGTTATTAATGAAAGTTGGGAAAATGGAATGGCATCGAGTATTGTAGCCGGACTTTCAACTATGATCAAAAATAATAGTGAAATTGAAAGTATCATTATTGCTGTAGCCGACCAGGCTTTTATAAAAATGACTAACTTTAATAACTTAATCGAAAAGCAGAAAGAAACAGGTAAAAATATAATTGCCAGTACATATGTCGAAACGATAGGAACTCCTGCCCTCTTCAAAAAAGATTATTTTGAAGCACTTTTATCGCTCACAGGAGCAGAAGGAGCAAAAAAGATACTCAAACAATATCCTCAGGATGTAGAAACAGTTGTTTTTGAACATGGAGAAATTGATATTGATACAGAAACAGATTATAACAATTTAATTAGCCAGCAATGATAGCAGATTCTTTTGGAAGAATACACGATTACCTGCGGATATCGCTTACCGATAACTGCAATTTTCGCTGCTTTTATTGTATGCCCGAAGAAGAATACGACTTCACCCCTGCCTCCCGGCTCATGCAAACCGATGAAATTATTAAGCTAGCAGAAGTTTTTGTGGCAAATGGCGTAAAAAAAATCAGGCTTACAGGTGGTGAGCCATTGGTGAGAAAAGATGCAGCCCAAATTATTGCGGCATTGGGTAAACTTCCGGTCGAGCTCGTAATCACCACTAACGGAACCCGCATTGCCGAAATGTTGCCTGTATTAAAAGAGGCTGGTATTAAAACCATCAACATCAGCTTAGATACCCTTCAGCCAGAAAAATTCTTTATGATTACCCGCAGGGATGTTTTCCATCAGGTACGGAGTAATATCGAACTGCTTTTGCAGCACAAAATCAAGGTAAAAGTAAATATGGTGGTGATGAAAGGGCTTAATGATAACGAGATCAATGATTTCATCAGTTGGACCAAACACAATCCTATCCAGATCAGGTTTATTGAGTTTATGCCCTTTAGCGGTAACAAATGGACGAGCAATAAAATGTTTTCTCTAGATGAAATCCTATCCGTTGTTGAAAAAGATTTCACCGTATTACCTGTTAAAGGAGAACCGCACGATACGGCCAAAAGTTTCATGATCCCTGGTCACGAAGGTTCGTTTGCCATTATCAGCACCATGACCAATCCTTTTTGCGATACCTGTAACCGCATGCGCTTAACTGCAGATGGCAAACTCAAAAACTGCCTTTTTTCGGATAGTGAAACCGATCTACTTACAGCATTGCGGAAAAATGAAGATGTGCTTCCACTAATTCAATCGGCTATTTGGAGCAAAAAGAAAGCATTGGGCGGACAGTTGGTAAGCGATTTCGAAAAAATTGATGCGACAACCATTCAAAACAGAAGTATGATTACCATTGGAGGATAAAATTTTCATGATTAGCGTTAAAGAAGCAAAAGACCTCATTTCTCAACACATCATAGCACTCAATCCCATTTCAATCGATTTGGCGAAGGCATCAGGGCACATTCTTGCAGCCGACGTTTATGCTAAATATGATATTCCTGCTTTTAGCCAATCATCCATGGATGGTTATGCCATTAAGTTTGCAGATCACGAACAAGAACTCACCTTAATTGGCGAAATGGCCGCGGGAACGGCAACCACCATTACTATACGAAACGGGCAAACCAGCAGGATATTTACAGGTGCGCCTTTGCCAGAAGGTGCCGATACTGTGGTGATGCAAGAAAAAATCGCACGTAGAGATGGAAAAATTACCTTGCAGGCCCCTAATTTAAAGCTTGGCTTAAATGTACGGGATAAAGGTTCAGAAATTATGGCCGGAGCCTTGGCGATGGAAAAAGGGAACCTGCTCAGTCCTGCCGCTATTGGCTTTCTTGCTGGGATTGGTATTAACAAAGTTAGCGTTTATCCCATGCCAAAGATTTCGATTATTGTAACGGGGAAAGAATTACAACAACCCGGAAAAACACTCGAATTTGGTCAGGTGTACGAATCGAATTCCTATTCGCTTTCTGCAGCTTTAAAACATGAAGGCATTGAACAAATTCTCGTTTACGAAGCAGATGATGATCTGGAAATCCTAAAAAAAGTATTACAAACTGCAATAGAAAGCAGCGATGTTGTGCTGCTAACCGGAGGCGTAAGTGTAGGCGATTATGATTTTGTTATCGAAGCCGCTGCACATTGTGGCATTAAACAGATTTTTCATAAGGTAAAACAAAAACCAGGCAAACCTTTGTTTTTTGGCACAAAAGATCAAAAACTAATATTCGGACTGCCAGGAAACCCTTCATCTGTACTCAGTTGCTACTATAATTATGTATTACCATCTATTAAAGCTTTATCTCATAAAAGCAATAGCGTAATTGAGGTTCAGGCAAAACTCACCCATTCCTATTCCAAAGCTGCAGGACTTACACATTTCCTTAAGGGCAAGTATGAAAATGGACTGGTTACTCCGCTTAGCGCGCAGGAGTCGTACCGATTAAGCTCCTTTGCTCAGGCCAATTGCCTGATCTGCCTTGATGAAACCCAAGAGCATTTTAAAAAAAGCGACATCCTGACCGTAATGATTTTACCTAACTAAACCATGCAAGAAAGCTTCATCCTCTTTTATTGTTTACTTTTTATTGTTGCCTTTTTATATGCTTCAGTAGGGCATGGCGGGGCAAGCGGTTACCTCGCGCTGATGGCCATTTTTGCCATTTCGCCAGCCATCATGAAACCAACAGCTCTATTACTCAATCTGTTTGTTTCCTCCACTTCCTTTATCCAGTTTTACCGTGGTGGCCATTTTAAGTGGAAAACCTTTTGGCCTTTTGCGCTTGCCTCTATTCCGCTCTCTTTTGTTGGTGGTATGATGGTAATCGAAAGTTCCATTTATAAAAAGATCTTGGGCCTGCTTTTACTCATCCCGGTCATCCGTTTTTTCTTCTTTAAAAATACAGATCCAAAAGATTTCAAACCATCAAATATTCCGCTATCACTTGCCATTGGCGGTATTATCGGCTTACTTTCGGGTATGATCGGTATTGGTGGAGGGATTATCCTTTCTCCTATCCTATTGCTGTTAAAATGGACAGATCAAAAACAGACCGCAGCCATTAGTGCAGCATTCATCTTTGTTAATTCAGTTGCTGGTTTAGGTGGTCAACTCATTAAAGGCTTCGAATTTAACAGCCACATGCTCGCTTATGTTGGCGTAGCTTTCGTAGGCGGTATTTGTGGGGCTTATTTTGGTGCCTTAAAATTCCCGCAAACGGTTTTAAAAAATGTGCTGGCCTGCGTATTGGCATTGGCCGCTTATAAATTACTATTTACACATGCATAATATAAAATACCTTATCATCGCCTTATTATTTTTAAGTTTTGCTGTAAATGCACAAGAGAGCAAGCAATTTGTAATCGAAGGGAAGGTTAAAAAGCCTTTAACAATCACTTTAGACAATTTAAGTACATATAAATCCGTTAGTTTGGATAGTATGACAATTTTTAACCACTTGATGCAGCGCAAAAGCAGTATCAAAAACATTAAAGGTGTACTTTTGAAAGATATCTTGGCCAAGGTAGAAATAGATGTTGCCTCACCAAAAACATTAAGTGAATACTATCTGGTCTTTACTGCGATCGATAATTATAAGGTGGTGTACTCTTGGAATGAAATTTTTAATTCGCCTACCGGAAATCAAGTACTGGTTTTAACCGGTTATGATACCAATCCTACAAAGGCTGAAAAGGGAAATATTGCCATTATTACACCCAGCGATTTTGCCACCGGAAGAAGATTTGTAAAAGGATTGAGTAAAATCAGCATCTTACAGGTAAATTAGCAGCATGAAACCATCATGAGCAAACACGCACAAACGGTAATAAACCGAGCCTGCGAGCGCTTGAACACAAAAATCAAATAGAAACTTGTGAAACCATCATGAGTTTACAAGTCACCAACAGAAATGCATATAAACTCATGATAGCTTCATAACAATTAAAAAAGAAACATATACTGATGAAAAATATACTCATGATAGCTTCATCACCGATAAAAACAAAAATATACAGATGAAAATCGAATTGATCAGTTTTGGTAAGATTGCGGAGTTTATCAACAATCAAAATATTGAGATTGATGGCATTGCTGATACCGATGCTTTTAAACAGTATCTCGAAAATCAGTTTCCTGCTTTAAAAAGCATGAAATATAAACTTGCCTTGAATAAAAATATCGTTCAGGAAAATACCGAAATTACCAACAATGCTACAATAGCAATAATGCCACCTTTTTCTGGGGGATAAACGATATGAGTGCAGAACGATACAACAGGCAGATTATCCTTAAGGGATTTGGAGAGGAAGCACAACAGCAGCTTTTAAGGGCAAAAGTATTGGTAATTGGTGCCGGTGGCTTGGGCTGTCCTGCGTTGCAATATCTTGCTGCTGCCGGCATTGGTCATATTGGTATTGTTGATGACGATACCATTTCGTTATCCAATTTACATAGGCAGATTCTTTTTACTACAGCTGATATCGGAAAGCTGAAAGTAGAGGTTGCAGCAAAGCGCCTGCAGGAGATGAATACCCAGATCGGAATTATCCGCCACCCCATCCGCTTGCAGAAAAATAATATTCTTGATATTCTATCCAGATACGATTACATATTGGATGGTACAGACAATTTCGAATCCAGATACCTCATCAACGATGCCTGTGCGTTACTTAACAAACCGCTTATATTTGCTGCAGTTTCAGGTTTTGAGGGGCAGTTGGCCATATTTAATACCCCCGACCATTTAACGCCCAGCACCAATTACCGCGATCTTTTTCCCATTTCACCCGATAAAGAAGAAGTAGCCAATTGTGCAGAAAATGGCGTTTTAGGTGTATTGCCAGGAATATTGGGTACCATGGCCGCCACAGAAACCATTAAACTCATTGCCAAAATCGGGCAGCCGCTCACCAATAAAATTTTAAGTTACAACTTACTCACACAAGAACAATATACCATCAACATCAGTCATGGAGGCGGTTATACCATGCCCAAAACTGTTGATGAATTTTTAAATATGGAATATCAGGATACGAGCGAAGGACCACAGGGATATATAGAAATCGATGCCAGCGAACTGGTTAAACTTCAGCAGTTAGAATCTACAATTTTAATCGACGTACGCGAAAGGCACGAAGTACCCATATTGGATAAACAGATTTTTACGCAGGTACCAATGTCGGAATTTGGCGCCTTTATGAATAAAGAATTTTACCAAAAACATGTGGTTCTGATCTGCCAGCATGGTATCAGAAGTGTAGCCGCAGCAGAGGCCATGCAGGAAAAATACGGTGATGCAAAAAAAATATACAGTTTAAAAGGTGGTATTGTAAAATGGAGAGATCATTTTCTCAAACCCTAACATGAGCGAAAAAAAGATAAAGAACATATTTGTAAATGGCCCAATCGAACCTGCTTTTATAGCCGACAGCATTGCCAAACACAACAGCAAAACAGCGATTGGTGGCCATAGTATTTTTATGGGTCAGGTGAGAAAAGATGAAATTGAAGGCAAATTTGTTGCTGCGATTGAATATACCGCCTACGAAGACCTTGCCCTCGAAAAAATGCATCAGATCAGGAAAGAAATCTTCGATAAATATCCACTCAATTGCATGCATATTTATCATAGTTTGGGCACAGTTAAAACAGGTGAAATCTGCCTTTTTGTTTTCACTTCGTCGGCACACCGTAAACCAGCAATGTCGGCCTGTAATGAAGTGGTAGACCGGTTAAAAGCAGAATTACCAATCTGGGGAAAAGAAATATTCGAAGACGAAACCCATCAGTGGAAAGAAAATATTTAATATGGTAAACATCACAAGAAAATCCAATACCTTAAGGATTGCCGTTGCAACCGCTACTGTAAAGGTATCGAAGCAAGAAACCATCGATGCCGTTGAACAGCGTAAAATCCCCAAAGGTGATGTATTTGAATTTGCCCGTGCAGCGGGCTTATTCGGCGTAAAAAAAACCAGTGATGTAATTCCTGATTGTCACCCGCTCCCAATCGAATATACCGCTATTACCTACGAAATTGTGGGTTTAACCATCATTATTACAGTTGAAGTACACACCATTTATAAAACAGGTGTAGAAGTTGAAGCCATGCATGGTGCCTCGGTTACGGCTTTAACCATGTACGATATGTTAAAACCGATTGATAAAGGTGTTGAAATAGAAAATATTAGGCTTTTAAAAAAATCGGGAGGAAAATCTGATCTTAAAAATGCCAAATTCCCTGAACTAAAAGCCGCTATTGTAGTTTGCTCAGATTCTATTTTCGAAAACAATGCACAGGATAGCTCTGGCAAAGCGATTATTTCGAGATTAGCACAATGGGACATCAATGCCGAGAAGTATGAAATCGTACCCGACGAGATCAATATCATCCGGGATAAAGCCATCGAATTAAGCAAAGGCGGTTACCATTTAATCATTTTTACCGGAGGGACCGGCCTTTCTCCCCGTGATGTAACTCCAGAGGCCATTGCTCCTTTAATTGACCGCAATATTGATGGTATTATGGAAACTGCCAGACGTTATGGCCAGGAACGTATGCCTTATGCAATGCTTTCGCGTGGTGTAGCAGGTTTTATCGGAGAAACATTAGTACTTACCTTCCCTGGTTCAAAAAGTGGTGTAGAAGAAAGCATGGACGCCTTGTTTCCACAGGTTTTGCATTTATTTAAGGTGATTAAGGGCGAGAAACATTAGACTGAGTTAAATCGTCATTTCGACTGAAGCGCAGCGAATGGAGAAATCTATTACCTATTCCATAAACATTGTTTAAAGATTTCTCCACTGCGGTCGAAATGACGACTGATTTTTAGAATCTATTAGTAGTAACTTGTTTGGAATCGTAACGCCTCAACAATAGCTTTATTTTGCATTAAGATTTCCGCCTACGCGGAAAAGACGAATTCACAATCTTCAACAATATTAAATCTAAACAGCAAAAATGTTTTTTGCGATAAAAAATTAAGTCCTATTTTTGCGGCATGTCGTCTAAATATAAGATTTTATACTTTTTCCAAAATTCTGATACCACTATTCTAGAAATTCAGCGTCTTGGTCTGCCCGATAATGCAGATGCAGAAGCAACCTACCACTGGCTTTACTTCGATAAAATTACAGGTTCATTGATTAAACTATGGTTCAGATCGATGGATTCTTCTACAGAAATTGAAGAACGTTATTTTGAGCAGGGTTATCTTAAATTCAATAAAACAGAGGCTACATATATCGAAAAGCACAACTCTTCGCAACAAAAACTCAATAACATGGGTAATAGAGCTATCGGAGATGAAATAAGTGTTTTATTAGAGAATTACCTGAAATAATTTAGGCCATTTCTGGCAGTTCTGATTCTAAGCCAACTTTACTTAAAGGATAACGAGAGGCATGGAAATCTTGTAATGACTGACAAAAACCAGGATACCATTCTTGTTTTTGCATGCTTTCTAAAAGCTGTGCACAGGCGAGCACATCGGCATCAGCCTGATGCAGTGCATGGGCAACAAAATTAACCACATCCCAAACGCCTTCCATCATAAAAAACCTAAAGGTGGATAGGATTGCAGACCACTGTACTTTTTTGGCCTGTAGCAAAAAGAACCGCGAAACAGGACTACATAAACGCTTAAAGGCCATATAATCCTCTTCAGCACCATCCAGGTTTAAAAGGCCATCACTATACGGGAGATTTACAATTTCTGCAGCAATTTTATCACGGCCATGGAAATAAATACTCCCTGCACAGATGGAAGATATCGATATCAGAGATAAATGATCGTAGATTTCAGGATGCATTTTCAACTTCCCATTGCGTACAAATACCAGTCCGCCCTTTTTAGCTGCTCCAACTTGTGTATTCATGGCTGATAAACTTAAGAGTTCAAATTCGCCCGCAAAATTAAGTGCTGTTACAAACTGTGCCGCAGCCATAAAAGCACTCCGATCAAGAGGTTTGTTGTTTATAACAGGTTCCTGAATTGAAAAAATAGAAAGTTGCAAAAATATAATTTGTTTGGTTCCGGCCGACTAGATCGACATGAGCAAAAATAAAAATCCAATTCAGAAAACAACTATAGAGATAGCATGTAAAGAGAGGTAGATTGGTAATCAACTAGAAATGAGAAGGAAATTTTTTCAACCTTTTTGTTCAGTTAATGATGTACCCGGTTTCGATGGCGAAATACAAAATATAAGGGCAAAAAAAAGCAGGACTAAATCCTGCTCAAAATCTTTTGGGGAAGAATTAAACAACTCTTACTTTCACTGCATTAAGGCCTTTTTTGCCTTCTTGAACTTCGTATTCAACTGTATCATTCTCTCTGATTTCGTCAATCAGGCCTGATGCATGCACAAAAATCTCAGATCCGCTTTCTTCTTTAATAAAGCCAAAGCCTTTTTCTGAGTTAAAAAATTTTACTGTTCCGTTTTTCATTATACTGGATGTTTTTAAATTAAAAACCAAAAATAGGATTAAAACCCAAAAACCAAAATTACTGGCAAACAAAATTGCTAATTATGCACAAAAAGATTTACCACTGTAAAAATTATGTTGCCATTTTACAGCCAAAGGTATTAACCACGAATATTTACGAGCATTAAAAAGATTTTCCTTGCGTAATGGAAGAATACCAATTAATTGGGTGCGACCTTAAGTTCATGCCATCACTCTCAATATGATACAAGATAATGGGCATACTGAAATCGACAAAACGTTCTACCTGTCTGGAAAGTTTACCGAGAAAATCCATACTCGATATGCCTTCCTTTAAATGAACGTAAATTACACTGCCTGTTTTAAACTCAAAGCGTTCTACCACTCCTGGCCACTCTGCTTTTATCCTGGTGAGGAAAGCTTTGATTTTGGTTTCTTCTTTTAGATTTTCCATAAGCTTATCAGGTTTTTTAATATATGCTAATTTAAAAAATTATTCCAAATAAGATTAATTGTAACAGGACCTATACAATTCGCGTTAAAAACCAATAAAAAACAAAAGAGCTGCATAATGCAGCTCTTTTAATGATAATTTTTCAACTATAACGACAATTATTTATTAACAATACACTTAAAATCAATTATTTAAATCAAAAACCTGTTAGATCTTAACTTTATAAACTAAATAAAGATATATTCAATATGAAAGATTACTTCAGGGAAACAATTTCCAAACCTTCACTCTTTAATTCTTTCCCTTTAACATTTAATTTTATAGTGCCGCCTTTCTCATTTGATTGTACCACAACCACCAGTTTTCCACTGAATAATTTCATTGTTGGCCTTACAAAAGATTCTAAAGAAGTCGCATCCCCATTACAAACCGCCCTGAATGCCCCCGCTCCTTTTACTTCAAAGTTTAAAACATTGGTGGCTGTTGGACAAGGTATACCATTTTGATCAACTACCGATACAGTTACAAAAGCCAAATCTTTCCCATCGGCCGTAATCTCTTTTCTATCCGGTGTTAATACAATTTTATAAGGTTTACCTGCCGTAGTTACCTTTTCTTCGGCTACGGATTTTCCATTGCTGTCAAAAGCTATAACCTTTAAGGTTCCTGGTTCGTATTTTACATCCATCCACATCAATCTGTAGCGGTTCTGTGGCGTCGATTTATCTTTTTTTCGTACCCCCAAACTTTTACCATTCAAGAAAAGTTCGGCACTATCATAACTGGTGTATGCAAAAACTGGCGTGGTTTGACCTTCTCTTCCCTCCCAGTTCCAGTGTGGCAGTAAATGTAACGTTGGTTCAGCTTTATTCCATCGGCTTCTGTACAGGTAATAACGGTCTTTGGGTAAACCTGCCAGATCAGAAATCCCAAAATACGAGCTTCTTGATGGCCAGCTGCTATCATAAGGAGTTGGTTCGCCAAGGTAATCGAAACCTGTCCATACAAATTCTCCGATTACCCATGGTTTATCATCCTGCATCACAAAATCATCGTCAGGTACATTAGACCAGCTACAATATTCAAGATCATAAGAAGAAGACTGAAAATCAGGATATTGTTTATCAAATCCTTTTACAACCGGAAATTTATATATCCCCCGGGAGCTTACAGTTGACGCTGTTTCAGATCCCAAAATAAAGCCCTGTGGAAAAACCTTATTGGCTTCTTCGTAAAGATGTACCCGATAATTTAAGCCTGGGATATCCATTAATGCACCAAAACCCGATTGCATAGTTGCTTTCACCTGATCCATCCCTACGGTAACAGGGCGTGTAGGATCTTCCCGGTGGAAAATTTCCTGAAGCCATTTAGCCCTTTTAACACCTTGGGAACCAAACTGATCGGGCACTTCGTTTCCTGAGCTCCACATCACAATACAGGGGTGATTTTTATTGGCCTGTACCAGATTCACAATGTCCTTTTCGGCATCGGCATTGAAATATAGATGGTAGCCATTTTCTACCTTGGCTTTCGCCCACTCATCGAAACTTTCTGCAAGAAACATGAATCCCATTTCATCGCATAGCTCCAATTGCTCGGGTGATGGCATATTGTGCGAACTTCTGATGGCATCGCAACCCATTTCTTTTAAAATAGCTAATTGTCTTCTTAATGCAGCGGTATTAATAGCAGCGCCAAGCGGACCAAGATCGTGGTGCAGACAAACGCCTTTAAATTTTCTCACCTGGCCGTTAAGGCTAAATCCTATTCCTGCACTAAAATTGATCGTTCTGATTCCAAATCTTGTTTTTACTACATCCTTCAATATCCCACCTTCATAAACGTTCGATACTGAAGTGTACAGATAAGGCCTTTCTGGGCTCCAAAGTTTGGGATTGCTAATTTCTATATTTTGATCGGTTTCGTTTCCAAAGATTGATTTTGCTGTATCAATAGCCACCAGCCTACCTAAACTGTCTAAAATTTGTGTAACCAAACGAACACCTTCAGCGGTTAATTTTGTTTTGATGTTTACTTTCGCAAATTCTTTCTTGACTATTGGCGTCGTAACGGTAATTCCCCACTGATCAATGCTTTTTTCTTCTTTGATAATTAAATGTACATTACGGTACAAGCCTGCTCCAGGATACCAACGAGAAGATTTGGGCATATTTTTAAGATGAATAGCCAATAAATTACCGCTTGTTTTTAAGTCGTTGGTAATGTCGATATAAAAGTAATTGTAGCCGTAATTCCATTGCCCAACCTGTTTCCCGTTCAGGTACACACGGGGTTCGCTCATGGCGCCATCTATCTGAAGCAGCACTTTCTGGTTTGGTTTAAGCGCTGGAAGATTCAGTTTTTTTCGGTACCAGCCTTCTCCAATATAAGGTAATGCTCCTGTTCTGCCCGTTTTTTCAGTGGCCTTACTTTCGCCATTCTGAGTAATAGCGGTTATCTGTTTGTCTATTTCCTTATCAAAAGGTCCACTAATGGCCCAATCGTGCGGAACAGAAACAGTTTCCCAACGGGTATCATTAAAAGAAGCTTCGGCAGCATTCGGGAAATTTCCTTTTGAGAATTTCCAGCCTTCATCTAACAGGATTTCGGTTCTTTGGGCAGTAGCATTTAAATAAAAAATACCCACTAAAAAGAGTGGTAGTAATATTTTTTTCATCAAAGATTATTTAGAATAAATTCGATAGCAATATAACTTCTTTTTAAGTTAACATCATATCAAATTAATTCCCAGCCTTCCGGTGTTTTAAATTAATTGCAGATTGAACAGCGTGGTAGAACTGAAGTAAAGATGCCGAAGTAGAATATCAACAATATTTTTTGCATTGTCATTTTCAGAACACGACAATTAAAGTAAAAAAGCCCTTCAATCCTGAGAGGGCTTTTTCATAGTCGTCTATCCCTATAAGTAGGAATCCAAAACTAATTAATGCGTTTAATATTTTTAGAGGTTGAATAAACTGAACAGAAAAATTTTTCGGCTTAATTCATCCCTGATTTTTTGGCTTTACATGCCTTTAAACAGCTATAACAAACTATTACTCCACTCCCTTTGCATTTGTTGGAATAACGTACAGCGATTTCGAAGCCGTAATAAAAAGCATGTTTTTGTCTTTTCCGCCAAAACAAATGTTACCGCACCACTCTTCTGGTATATCAATATGACCGATTTTTTCGCCAGTAGGTTTATAAATATCCACTCCTTTTCCGGTTACATAAATATTTCCATTACGATCTAAAGTCATTCCGTCAGAAAGCTGATTAAGGAAAAGTTGTCTATCCGTTAATCGGGCATCGGCACCAATACTATAACGATAAGTTTTATTGGCACTCATATCGGCCACGTACAAAAATTTACCATCCGGAGTACCTACAATACCGTTAGGCTTGATGATGTCATCCGTCACAATGATGGCTTCTTTTTTTCCTTTTGGAAGATAATATACCTTTTGACCTTGAATCTCAGGCGATTTCCTGGTCCAGTAATCGCGCTGATAATAAGGATCAGTAAAATAAATGCCTCCTTTAGCATCCAACCAGATATCGTTTGGTCCGTTTACCTTTTTGCCTTCATAATCGCTGAAGAGCACTTTTATCTTTTTGTTTTTATCGATAGACCAGATCTGGTTATTCTCGTCGGCACAAACAATCAGGTTGCCTTTTTTATCGAAATAAGTACCGTTTGCCCTTCCCGATTTGTCCATATACAGGCTCAGTTTGCCATCGATGCCATATTTCCAGATTTTATCATTAGGCTGATCAGTAAAAAACACGTTCCCCTGTTTATCAACCGATGCACCTTCTGTAAACTTAAACTGTGAAGAAATCAACGTTAAACTATCCTGAACAAAAAGATTTTGCCTTGTACTTTGCGCAAAAGAGATGGTACTTAAGGCTGAAAGAGCCAAAAAGAAGAAATATTTTTTCATGTGTATTTTTTTAACAAACCTATCAGGTTTTTGAAACCTGATAGGTTTATAAAGATATTAACTTACCCGTTTCCCTTTCAGTAACATATTTAGTGCATCATTCAGCGTTCCAGCTTTTTGCACTTCGCCTTCATTTACAAAATAAATTTCGTCGGCGTTTTCGATGGTGTTTAAACGGTGCGCAATAATGACAAGCGTGGTTTCTTTCGACAGTTTATTTAAAATGCTTCCTAAAAGCTGTTCAGTTATGGTATCGATGTTGGCTGTAGCTTCATCAAGGATTAACAGTTCAGGATTTCTCAGTACCGCACGCATAAAGGCAATTAACTGTTTCTGACCCAAACTTATACTGTCAGATCCTGAAGTAATCTGCGTATTTAAACCTTCGTCAAATATGGCTAAAAGTGCGTTTAAATTGGCTTCTTCAATTATTTTCTCCAACTGCGCATCACTTACGTCCTTATATTGACTATTACCATACAAAATATTCTCTTTTACAGTTCCTGTAAATAAAAATGGCTCCTGTAAAATGAATCCGATTTTTTGTGTTCTTTCCTCAGCAGAAAATGAACGGATATCTTTACCATTTAATAAAACTGTTCCTTTTGTGGCATCGTACAAACGCGAAATTAAAGAAGCAGTAGTGGTTTTTCCCCCTCCGGTTGGACCAATTAAGGCGTAAGTTTTTCCTTTTTCGAACCTCAGGTTAATGTTATGGAGGATTTCTTTACTGTCATCATAAGAGAAATGCACATTTTTAAACTCAAGCAAAGCATCAGAAGTGATATTTTCGTCAACTTTAATCTGTTTTAAGTTGCTTTCTAATGATAAAATCTGCGATATCCTGTCCCAACTGGCCATCGCCACCTGAAAACTTGTCCAAAGGGCAGCCAATTGCCTCAACGGATTATAAAAATTGGTGGTATAGGAAATATAACTTACCAATAAACCCAATGTAAAGTTGCCGGTAGAAATCAGGTAAATACCGAATAATAAGGTAATCAGCTGTGCTATGCTTGATAACAAACCGTAAATAGGCACAAAAATATTATTGGCCAACCCCGCACCTATAGCTGTTTTATAGTTTTCGGCATTGGCTTCATTAAAACGTTTTCTAAAATAATCTCTACGGTTAAATGCAATAATCACTTTAAAGTTGTTCAGGCTTTCCTGTATTTCGGCACTCATTCCGCCAACGCTTTTTAAATTTTTGGCATTTTTTCCTTTTACCCAGGGTGATAAAGCCATCGTAAAAAGAACGATCACCACCGCAGGCGAAAGTGTTGCGGCACCTAGTTCTAAATTAATCGAAAGCAAGAAAATACCGGCACCGATCATGGTTACAATACTGCCTATAAACTGCATTAACGACTGCGAGAAAAACTGGTTCAGCTTATCAGTATCGTTATTTACTCTTGAAATCAGATCGCCAGCTTTGTTCTGATTAAAAAATGAAACTGGTAACTCCTGCAGTTTATTAAAAATGGCATTACGCAAAGTGTACAACATTCGTTGACCAACTCCCCCCATCAACCTGGTTTGAGTGTAACCGGTAACCATGGCAATCATGTACATCACCAACAGTATGCCACCAAAAATAAGCACACCATGAAACTGTTTCGTGCGGATGTAGGTATCAACTGTATGGCCTACCAGTAATGGCCCTAAAAGCAATAGACCTGAGTTAACCAAAATGGCAATCAGCGCCAGCCAAAGGTTCTTACGTTCGGCCGAGATCAGTTTTAGCAGGCTTTTCAGCGCCTTAAAAGTAGATTGCTTTTCCTGCTTGGTGTTAAGCTGGTTAAGATTGTAGTTCATAATTACTGGTGCTCTGTTGTGAATTGTAAATCTGAACATATTCCGGACTGCTTTTCAGCAATTCCTGATGGGTTCCTTCGGCAATGATTTCGCCCTGCATCAGCAAGATCACTTTATCGTAATGTTCAACAGAAGCTATTTTTTGTGTAATGGAAAGTAAAGTTAAACCAGGATAATTTTGTTGGATGTTCTCCAAAATCCTTTTCTCCGTATTGGTATCAACACGGGCTGTAAAATCATCAAGTAATAAGATCTTCGGATTCACCGCTAAAGCCCTGGCCAGCATAATGCGTTGTTTTTGTCCACCCGAAAGGCTGTTTCCACGTTCTGACACAATGGTGTTCAACTGATCAGGTAAAGCATCTACAAAATCTTTAAGTTCGGCAGTAGCTATGGCTTTCGCTAAAGATTCATCTGTAACGGTATCGCTGAAGGCAATATTTTCCCTGATGCTCATATTGAACATAATGCTGTCCTGAAATACGAAGCCAACCTGTTGGTGAAAATTCTCCTGGTTGTACTTTTTAATTTCTTCGTTATCGAACAGCACCGCACCAGAATCTGCTTCAATAAGACCTGTTAAAATATAAAGTAGTTGTGTTTTACCCGCAGCCGTAGGGCCGATAATAGCGGTTTTGGAACCCGCTTTGGCAGAAAATGAAACCGATTTTAAAACTGGTTTTTGTCCGAAACTCAAGTTAAGGTCTTTCGCTTCTACTTCTCCTCGCAGTTGTGTCGTCAACGTGCCTGGATGTTTGATCTCAGCAGCATTGAGCACACTTTCTATCCTTTGGTAAGATGCCGTAGCCTGCGCAATTACATTGCTCATAAAACCTATTACCAAAATGGGAAATATAATGAGCGTGAGGTAACTGCTAAAAGCGGTAAATTCTCCAAGGGTCATCGAATTGGTAATTACAAAGTGACCACCCAGTACCAGAATGCACAAACCAGATAAATTGGCTGTAAAAACAATAACCGGAATCAGCGCAGCAAACATACGGAGAATGGAAATTCCTAAATCTCTCGCCTTGGCATTCGCATCTATAAATTTATTGTATTCTAAAGCTTGTGAATTAATTACCCGGATCAAAGCCGAGCCTAAAATACTTTCGCTGATTACTTTGTTCAGCCAATCGATTACTTCCCTACTCTTTTTGAAAAGCACTTTTACCTTGCTTAACACGTAAAAAAATGCCCCACCGATTATCGGCACAATAGCAATGACACAAAGTGCCAGTTTCCAGTTAATTATCAGGAGCAGAATACTTGCTCCAACAATTAAAAATATAGATGAGCAGATAGAAACGATAGCCTGCGAAACAAACATTTTAATCGAATCGGCATCGGCTGTAAGATTGGTCAGCAGTTTTGAGGGATTAGCCTGAATAATGTAGGCATGACTCTGTCGCGAAATCTGATCAGATAATCTTGTTCTTAAATCTCTTGCCACACGTTCAGAAGCATAGGTTTGCACAATACTCTGCAAATAAGTGAAGATAAAAACAAATACAATAGCCAGTGAAAACTGAAGTAGAATGGATTGAAGATTGAAAGTTTTGTTGGTATAAGAATCGATACCGCTTGCAATAATCTTTGGTAAGAGTAAGTTGATACCGTTACTGAGCAACGCAAACAGGATCAACATAAAAATTAAGCCTCTGTAATTTCCAAGTAAACCGAAAATACTCGGCTTTTTGGCTTCTTTGGTTTTTTCCATATCAATGAAGATACCTTAAATTGTAGGCTCCAAATTTAGCCCAAAGAAATGATTAAATGACTGAATTATTGAATTAGAGAATGTAATTTATTCGAGGGATATTCTCGGTCAATAATTCAATCATTCTCTAATTCAATAATTATCCTACTTACTTTCCTTCAAAACCATATCGATGGTAATGGCAGTGGCCACAATTGCAACTTTCTGATTGCTTTCGGCATAACTGGGATCGATAGAAACATTGTATTTATCGGCCGTTGTGAAAACTTCTTTCAAAGCGCCAGCCCACTTTTTGTTTATTTTGCCCATTTCGGCACCTGCACTATTGGTGATGCTAAAGTTCCAGGCTTTCCAATCGCCAGATATTTTTGCGATCTCTTCTCCAGATGCGGGGTTTGAAATGGTAAAAGTTGGCTTGAAGAATTTAAATTTTTGTTTAATAACCCCCACTTCAACACCAAGCGGATCGGTCACAATAATTTTCGACATCCAGAAGGTCCACCCTCTTGTAATGGTAGCCTGCAACTGGTCGTTGATATCTGTAATTTCTAATTTAAAAGGCATCATACGCTTATCAACCAATAAGGTTAAAGCTTTTTGCCAGCCAGAAATACGCTGTTTAATAATCCCGATCTGAGCGCCCTGATCGTTGTACACTTTGTACTCGTTCGCAAACTTTAAAAAGTTTACTTTCTCATCAATAAAATATTCGTCGCTTAAAAAAAATGGAGGAATCTGCTTGTTCATATTGTAGAATTTAATTTTCGGTAAGCCGCTAAAATATATATTTTTTTTCATGTGCTGTTATCATGAGAGTTTTAACCACAGATGCACACAGATTTTAAGTTATTTTTTCATAGGGACTGCCACAAATGAACAGATTAACACAAACGCATTTCTGCAATATGCCAAACCAATGAACAAAAGACCAGTGAACCAATGACCAATGAACCAATAAACATTGCTACCTTTGCAGCAAAAGCCATTGAAGAAAATGGTTAAACCCAAAACAAATGATTGAAATAGGAAAATACAACGAGTTAAGGATTTTAAGCAAAACAGAAGCTGGATTAAACTTAACCGATGGCGATAAATTGGTCATCCTGCCTTACCAATACGTTCCGAATGGTGTAGAAATTGGCGATAACATTACCGTTTTTGTTTTTGTACAAAAAGATGGCCGCTTAACCGGGACTACTCAGAAAGCTTATGCCGAAGTGGGCGATTTTGCTTTTTTAAAAGTGGTTTCTGATGGTGATGACGGTGTTTTTATGGATCTTGGTATTGATAAAGATGTTTATGTACCAGATCGAGAGCAAAAAAGACCAATGCAAAAAGGCTATAAATATGTGGTTTACCTGTATTTAGACGAAAGTAATGATCGCTTGTTGGCTTCTTCTAAGCTGTATGATTTTGTTGAAGAAGATGGCTTCGATTTTGAAGAGGGCGACGAGGTAAGCTTATTGATTACCGAAGAAACCGACCTTGGTTTTAACGCCATTATCAACAACACTTATATCGGTTTGCTTTACAATAACGAGGTTTTTGATAATATCCAACCGGGCGAAATGCGCAAAGGCTGGATCAAGAAGATCAGAGTGGAAGGTAAGATCGATTTAACCCTACAGCCAAGTGGTTACGGCCATATTCTCGATTCGAAAGAGATGATTTTAAGAGAGCTGAAAAAAAGTGGCGGTGTAATTGAACTTGGCGATAAAAGCTCTCCTGAAGATATTTACCATCGTTTCCAGATCAGCAAAAGTGCTTTCAAAAAAACCATTGGTTCATTGTACAAAGAACGCTTAATTGTACTTTCTGACGATTCGATCAGACTGATTACAGATGAGGATGCTGAATAAAGATAATTTTTAACATTAAATCCGTCATTTCGACTGAAGTGAAACGAAATGGAGAAATCTCTCTAGATAGATCTCTCCATTCCACCGTGTTCCAGTCGAGATAACAAAATTTTCTTTGTGTATTCGTGGTCAATCCTAATACAAGAGGTTAAAACCTAATTCAGATTAAACTTTTCGTTCTGCACCTTCACCGCATTCGAGGCCGAAACAATAGCCACGATCATAATCCCGATTACAATAGCCAAAATAACCTGCAAGGTAGAATATACCTTCGTTCCTGAAACGAAGATCTTTGAACCTTTAATCAGATCGTGACCAACTTTAGATTGTATTTTAATCAAGTCCGAAAGTTTGACTAAAGTCTGGTTTGCTGCATTCCTACCCATCGATTCATAAATTGCCGTACCCTCTATGCCAGCCATGTTCAAAATCTTAGTCTCCAATCCCTGTTGAACGGTTAATGCTTTCTTAAGGTCATTTAAAAAACTTTTCTCCTGTTCTACCAATAAAGTAAGTTCATATTTATTAATGACCGAATCTATTTTACGGTTGTGTTTATTCATTTTCACCATACCAGTTGAGGGATGAACAGCACCATTACCTAACAATGTTTCCTGAAGGATTTCATTTTTATAATATAGGTTTTCAGCAATAAAGTATAAATCTGTTGCCGGAACAAGCCTATCATTGTACATTGAAATAAAAGATTCGTTAATCTTCTCTACACTTTTGTCTTCCAAAAAGCGGATCAACAAGGTGCAGCACATGATGCAGAAAAGCAGGAAAGCTATTTTTAGCTTGTTTTTAAGACTAAAGGCAAATTTCATAATATAATTGGTTAGTATGTTCACCACAAGGGTACAAAGAAAATCAATCTGTGCAATCCTTAAATCTGTGTAATCACGTTCTAAAAGTAATCCTCCTGCGCCGTCTTCGCGAAAAGCTGTGGCGCAAAATTGACTAAATATAACTCTTTTTTCGCTCGCGTTACAGCAGTGTATAACCAGCGGAGAAAATCGAGATCGATCATTTCTTCAGTAAGATAACCCTGATCAGCAAAAACAGCATCCCACTGCCCGCCCTGTGCTTTATGACAGGTTACCGCATAAGCAAACTTAATTTGCAGGGCATTATAAAAAGGATCGGCCTTAATGGCTAACATCCGTTGCCGCTTATTGGCAATATGCTCATAATCTTCATTAAGCCCATCAAAAAGCTTTTTATTCTGCTCATAAGGCAGATTAGCACTTTCTAAATTGAGGGTATCCAACATTACTTTGCAACTAATCTGTCCTGCGGCCGGAAAATCCATAAACTCTAAAGTGGCATCGGCAAAACGGAATCCATAACGTTCCTCTTCTCCCCTCACGCGAATCACCTTTGCCATATCGCCATTGGCAATAAAAGCAGTATCCTCATTCTCTGGCAGCCAGAAATAATTGTTCCGCACCACCATAATCTGATCGCCACCTGTTAACTCTTCTTCACGGTACAACAACCTTGCTCTAATCTGTTGGTTATACACATTGGCCGATTTATTGGAGCGGCAAACCACCAGGGTATTTTCCATACCAAATTTACGGTAAGCATACTCCAGTCCTTCAACCAAACGTGCCCCAGGCATATTATAGATATCTGTATAACTTTTAGTCAGGAATTTAGGCATCGGATTTTCAGGATTTTTAGCTATCTGATTTCTTAACATCGTGGCATTGGCCAAAATACCCGATTTCTTTCCTTGCCTAACCACTTCCTTTAACTCAACAGAAGACACGGTTAGGGCAAATTTATCTTTGAGATATTGTTCGTTCAGTGCCGGACTATCTAAACTCCCCACAGGGGGCAGCTGTGCCGTATCACCCACAAATAGCAAAAAACAGTTTTTAGAATTGTACACAAACTCCAGCAGATCTCTTAATATTGAAGAGCCTGTTTCGTTAAATTCATCGGCAATCATCGAGGCCTCGTCGATAATAAACAGCGTATTTTCGGAGAGGTTAGGTGCCAGTTGAAACTGCATTTCGGGCGATGCCGCCGAGCGCTTGCGGTAAATCCGTTTATGTATGGTTAAGGCCTTTCGGTATGAATACTGGCTCATTACTTTCGCTGCCCTTCCGGTTGGCGCCAGCAGTTCACTACGCAGGTTAAATTGTTTCAAAACCTTCACCAGGGCCGCAACAGAGGTGGTTTTACCCGTACCAGCGTAACCTTTAAGCACAAAACAACGGTACTCGTCATCCTGTTGCAAAAAGACCGACATCCGCTCGCAAAAAAGCAATTGCTCCTTGGTTGGTGTATGCTCATATGCTGAAGCTATAAGTTGACTTTTATCGAGGATCATCTCTAATGGTTAATTGTTTTAAACGGTTAATCGGTTAACTATTTAGTGCGAGCGTAATAGTACCTGAGTTTTTAGCACAACCCTATTTAACTAAACCGTATTGAAGCGATATCTCCCGATCTAGATAAACATTTGTTTTTTTGCAAAGGTTTGATCGGGAATTTAGCGGAAAGACGGACCACAGTACCCGATGGGCAGTACAGCACCTTTCCAAACCAATGCAATCTTATGTCTTATGCTTTCTGCTTATTACAAAAGTAAGGTTTCAATGCGGTGTGCCATTACCATATTTTGTTTTTTGCTATAACTGAAAATGGTAAAATGGCCATCCTGAGAGGCTACCAAACCAATAGATTGGGGCTGATCGTTAACAAACTGGGCGACAGAAAAATGTCTCGTTCCTCCGAGCTGTCCGGGATAAAGAATTTTATCTTCGCCTCCTACAATAGGTTCCGAAAATGCAATCTGTTCTACCGTTGGTTTGCCTTTGGCACGACCAATTTTTGCGCCAAATGCGATCAGGTCAAATTCTTCATTTATTATCGTTGCACCATCAACGGCTGTTAAACCTGCCAAATGCTCAACCTCGCGGCGCACTGCCCCCTGCGAAAAAATTTCGCTCTGGTTTCCGTTCTGTTTCGCCAGGTTGGATAAACCACAAAACGGAGGTTCTACCAAATACTGTATCGGATGGATAATGGATTCTTCCCATTTCGTATCGCCTTTCGGCACAATTAACAAGGCACCCCCACGGCCATGGGCACGCATAGAAACCGAAAACTGGATCAAAATATTAATAGGATCGTTCCAGCTTGCTAAAACAGTCAGATCTAATAAGGCCTGCAAAATAGGCGGACAATCTTTATTTGCACAACTGGTATCATCAACAATACGGATCTGCTCTCCTTTAAGTACGGCAACATTGGTAAACTTACCGATGCCGTAAATCCTTCGGTGTTTAATCACGATCAATCCAGGTTCAGAAACATCAACAACAAAACAAAAGTTCGGAATATTGAGGGTTGTACCCCAGATATAAAGTTCGCCATCTTCTTCCCAAACCCCTAAGTGAATCCCTGAACGTTCAATCCCAGGAGCTATTTTGGTTAAGGTATTGGCATTTAAGGCTAGCTTTTTTGCAAAACGCAATGGTTTCGACGTTTGATCCGGCGGTAAAAAAGCAATTGAAATCCGCGGTGAATGCCCCTCTTCCTTACGTAAGCTGCTCCAAAAAGCAACATCAATTATCGCTTCAATTATTTTTCGATCCGGTTGAGTAGCCAAATCTATTTCACCCTGCGCAATTGCATTTTTATGCAGTTTCACAAAATGTTGCTCAATAGTTGCTGCAATCGTGTTTGCCGCTTTATAGGTAGGCTTGTAACTCATGTTCCGAATTTAAGCCGAATATTTCGATTTTTGAATACCCTAAAGGTTTGATTTTGGTAAAAATTTCTCGAAGTTTTAACCACAAAGTACGCACAGATAAGATTAACCACAAAGACGCAAAGCACACCAAGTTAACCAGTATATTTTGGATGAATATAAATTCACTCAAATGAACTAAGGTGTCTTAGGTGTAAAAAGGTTCATTGAATAATTAGTAAGCAAAATGGCTAGAAGTTGTTTCCATGAACCCCGTGTTTCGTGGCAAAAATTAAAGCACTAGGGGGCAAAATCAAAAAATTAACCTCATCTTACCGTTAATCCTCAAAAAAGTCTATTTTTGTTTCAATGAGTAACAATAGTCTCTTATTAGTCGACCCGAATTTTAAAGCTGATGCATCTGCAAACTGCCATTTATTATTAAAAATAACAAATGACAGCTTTTCTTATGCTGTGATAGGTAAGGATACAGAAGAGATTAATATCATTTTTGATAAACAAGGTTGTGAAGATGTACAGAAAGAACTGAAATCTGCCTTTGAAACCGATAGTTACTTATCATTAAACTATGCAACGGTAAAAGCCGCAATCCATACCTCAAATTTTATTTTTATTCCTGATGAATGGTTTGATGGCGAAAATCTATCTGTTTACGCGAAGTATTTAGGTTCTGATGCTAGAGTTCATACTAAACACAACGATAAGTTAGGTTTTAATACTGTTTTTTGTTTAGATGAGGATTTAAAAGCAAATCTGCCTGAAAAAACAGATTTATTTCCCCAGTCGGAACCATTAATGGTTTTATTTAATCATTTGGCAGATGAGTCTTTATTAATAGATTTTACAGCAATATCTTTTAATGTACTCTATGTAAAAGATAAAAAGATAGTTTTTCAAAACCATTATCAATCAGAAAATGCTGAGGAGTTTAATTATTTCCTGTTGCTGATGATCGAGCAACTGGGTTTAACTGATGCGATTCCTGTTTATTTACAAGGCATTATAAACGAAGATGATGAGCATTATAACTGCTTATTAAAATACTTTAACCAACTTTATTTCTTCCTTCCTGCTGGAAAACAAAATAGCGAATTATTGGCCGATATGCCTAAACACTATTTCAGCGGTCTCCTTGCTTTAGATTTATGCGAATAATTGGTGGCAAATTAAAGGGAATCCGTTTGCAGCCCCCTGCAAATTTACCGGTACGGCCAACTACGGATATGGCCAAAGAAGCACTCTTTAATATCCTCAACAACAAATATGATTTCGAAACCTGTTCTGTTTTAGATTTATTCTGCGGTACCGGAAACTTAACTTTCGAATTCGCCTCGCGTGGCGCAGAAAGTATTTTAGCCGTTGATATGGATTATGGTTGTGTAAACTGGGTTAAAAACACAGCAAAACAACACCAGTTTGATCAAGTTGATGTGCGTAAAGGTGATGTATTCAAGTTATTAAAACAAATGACTGGTGCTTACGATCTGATCTTTGCCGATCCGCCCTACAATATGCCCAATATCCCACAGATTCCGGTGATGGTAAAGGAACAACAATTGCTTAAACCCGATGGCTTGTTAATTGTAGAACACCAAAGTAACATGAAACTGAACAGCCAGCCCGGCTACACCGAAACCAGAAAATACGGCAATTCTTCTTTCAGTTTTTTTGAGTTTAGCGAGTAGCAAAAATCCTAAGCTTTTCCTTAGCCGATATAATATTATTATTATTTTTGAAAGCGGGCATTTTTGCATTGTGGCGGCCTTTAGTCCTGCTTTTCATTGCAAGTCCTCACCCGATAAAGGATCGGGTTCCGGGCTTTCCATTGCAATCAGGCTTAAAATGAACGGTCTGCTCCAGTTATAGCACCGTTGAATGTCTTAATGTTCTTAATTTCTTAATGATAAAAGATTAAACCAGGTGTATTGCGTAAATCTGTGTTTCCGTGGCAAAAAACAACCCCCTTTGTGCTCTTCGTATCTTTGTGGTAAATAATTTCACCATAAAAATCTATATTTGAATCATGAAGATAGCGCTATTTCCAGGCTCATTTGACCCCATCACCATTGCTCACGTAAACATTTTACAACGTGCCACGCCACTTTTTGATAAAATTGTAGTGGGTATCGGACTAAACAGTTCTAAACAGAATTTCTTAAGTGCAGCGCAGCGTCTTCAGATTCTACAGACTGTTTTTAAGGGTTATCAAAATATCGAAATCCAAACTTATGAAGGCTTAACAGTAGATTTTTGCAGAAAAATTGATGCCACCTACATGGTGCGCGGTATCCGTTCAGCATCCGATTTTGAATATGAAAGAGCCATCGCACAAATCAACCAGACCATGATGCCCGAAGTAGAAACCATTTTACTTTTAAGCAAACCTGAATATTCAGCCATTAGCTCTACCATCGTCCGCGATATTTTAAGAAACCATGGCGATGTGAGTCCATTTGTACCTAAAGAAGCACTTAGTTTTTTATAGCCTTGAATGATGTGCTGTCAGGTGTTACCTCCTGACAAATAAATGCATTTACATACCTATTTCTAACTCAACTGATCTTAGCGTCTCGCTAAGACATAATTATTGCTATACCGCATACCAATTACGAGAGATAAAGTATAGTCTTAGCGAGACGCTAAGACCAGTAAGTTTAATTTATTTGTGTCAGATAGAAATATCTGATACCACGATCAGCATCATAAACTTCAACCACTAAAAAAATGTCAGTCTGAGCAGAGCTGAAGGCTTCTAGTCTATCCTTGTTCATCCTCCTTTACAGTAGTTTAATATTATTTAAATTTAAAATGTAACGTTTTAAAAAATTTGTTACCAATGGGTTATAATATTAAATGAAAGAAACAGAAAACATATTTATCACCCTGATCAATCAGCACAAAGCCATTATACATAAGATTTCTAAAATGTATATGAACGGTGCTGAAGAACAGCGCGATCTGTTTCAGGAAATCGTATTCCAGCTATGGAAAGCCTACCCTACTTTTAAAGGCAAGGCCAAATTTACCACCTGGATGTACCGTGTATGCTTAAATACAGCTTTAATTTACTTTAAGAAAGACCATAGAAAAGTAGATAAAACACCATTGGATGAAAATATTGATATAATAGATGCAAATGAAAGTGCAGAAAAGGAAGAAAAACTGGCCTATCTGTACACTGCGGTACAAGAGCTGAATGTGATAGAGAAAGCTTTGATATTTCTCTTTCTCGAAAATCAGTCTCATCGCGAAATTGCCGAAAACCTGGGCATTAGCGAGGTAAATGCAAGGGTTAAACTGAACAGAACTAAAGAAAAATTACAATTTATCATAAAGAAAAACGGTTATGAATTTTGACGATATAAAAAATGAATGGAATGCTGAGAATCCGGAAGGGAGCAACATTTCTACAGATATGCTTAAAATAAAACAGGCACATACTCCAATTGATAAAATAAGGGGAAAAATGAAACACGAGTTTTTTTACCAGATCTTCTTTTTGGTGCTCATGGCCTTTGTTCCTTACTTTTTTGGTTTCTCATCGGTAATGAATCAGGTGTTTTTAATGTTTTATGCCATCACTTGCGGATTTACCGCTTATTATTTTTTTAAGTTTTATCTGTTCTATAAAAACTCTTACGATATGAGTTTGGATTCGCGCAAAAACATCCTTTGGTTTTTCTACGAAATGAAACTGAATATCGAACTATATAAAGCCCTCACCTACATCGTTGCCTTTATCGGCGTCGCATTCATTACAGTTTATCTGTTTATAGAAAAGGCTTCCATTTTCAATAAAATTTTAGCCAAGCTTTCATCTGTTTACATCTTGTTAAACTGTTTTATTACCATTCTGATTATAGGCGTAATTACCGAACTATGGGCATGGTATTATTATGGCAAGTATTTACAACAGGTTAAAAAAGTTGTCGATGAATTGGATTATGAGTAATCTGTGCAGTCAGATGTTACCATTTGACAGTTAAAGTACCGATTCATTGATTTTTAGATTAATCTACATTGCAGTCAGATGTTACCATCTGACTGTTAAAATATATTTCAGATCAGTGTCAGATAGAAATATCTGACACCACAAGATGTGTAGTCAGATGTTACCATCTGACGCTTCGGGAGTTCTTACAGTATTCCTCCGGCCCTCAGTACATCCATAATTGATGGAAAAGTATTTTTAACTACTGGCGAAATGTGGTTTTTATCCAGCCAAACTGCTTCATCAATGCCTTCTTCCTTTTGAGGTACCAATTTTGGTTCACCTTTAACTTTCATTTTGTACCAATTGGTTTTCTTGATCACCATTTTGGTACCAATTGGGTAAACATGATAAGTTTTACAAAGTTTTTCTTCGCGTTTAAAAACCCTGATGCCGCACTCCTCCTCTACCTCACGAACAGCGGCTTCCTTCATCTTTTCGCCTTCTTCGAGCTTTCCTTTGGGTAGATCCCACTTTTTGTTCCTGAAAATAAACAGAAAATTACCATTTGCACTCTCTACCAAACCACCGGCTGCCTTAATAATAGTGCAATCTTTCTTTAACTTTTTGAAGGTTTCCTGAGGGTTTTTTGTTAAGAAAATATAGCTCTTTTTAGAACCGTTTTTTAACTTTTTGTAGAATGTTTGCAGATTAAAATCCTGAAATTCCAGTTGTTGAATTTTTTCTTTTTGCTCTGGCAAAAAATCTGAGATAAACAAAGTGTTATCGTTGATATAAATTCTATAATTTCTTGGCATATATTTTTAACACACATTAAGTAGAGAATGATGCATTTTATAGCAACCCGCTCCTTTCCCGATTACATTTAAAGAGTTCTTTCTGCGAAAACCTATATATTTTGCAATGCTCTAAAAGTAGAAAAATTGTTGGGTTATTTATAGGATATAAAAAAAGGTTACAACAATTAATGTTGTAACCTTATCTAAATTAACGCTCTCAATCAAAGATTGATGCAAGGCTCTCACCCCTTGCTTGGTACAAATATAGAATAATTTATTAAAGAGTGAAAAAAAAATAATATTTAATCGATGATGAACCTATATAACCCAAAGCCATACACACTAGAATGTAAAAAAAATGGCTAGTTGTCTGTATTGGGGCATTCAGCTAGAAAACAATGGCGAATAATTCCTGCAACGATGAATATTTTTTTATAATTTTAACCTTTTAATCTGCCATGCCCATACCTTCATTATCCGAAACAGATCTGGAAGCATACCGAAACGATCTTTCTAACCCAGAAAAATCAACAGGTACGCTTTTTATCACATTAACTGGGCTTTATCAGCGTTTTGCCGGCAATGAGCAGTTATTGGCCAATTTCGAATACGCATCTGAACTTCATAGTTTGGAGAACAACTATGCTAAAAAAAAGGAGCATTACAATAAAGAAATTGCAGAGCTTAAAAGGCAGTTTAAACAATTAGATAACCGTATTATTGCCGCAGAACAAAAGCTTCGTCATGGTATCCCCGACGATTTGATGGTGATGGATAAAATTATAGCCGAGCAAGAATCTATCGTAGAAGATCAGGAAAAGCTTAATAATGCCGAATCATCCATCGTAGAGCAGGTTAGAATAATAGATATAGCACATGGAAAAGATCTTCAGAAGCTAGAACAACAACAAAACAATAGAAATACACCGCTGAACAGTAAATTTTCTGCTTTTAATGAACAGATAAAACAAGCAGAAAAACGTATTACGCTAAAAGCAGGTGCAATCTCGATTATTGCCATTATCGGCATTCCGCTAATAATAGATATGAGCTTGGTATCATTAGGATTGCCCGCCTTAAGTAGAAATACCAATAACCTGATCTTTACCCATTATGTCTTTTTAATCACGCTGATCCTGATCGAGTTGTTCCTGGCCGAAAAAATCAGAAGCAGGATTTCGCGCACCTTATCCATCTCTTATCTTAAAGATTCGTTAAGCACGCTGCAAAACCTGCTGATGGAAAACAAAAAACATATTTTCAAAGTAGAATCTGCTCACAACATCTCTATATCAGAATTTGTAAAACAAAATTATACAACTTAGGAGATTGATCTGTCTGATAAACAAATAGGGATTTAGAAACCTTTTTCAGTTCCAAACCCCTATACTGTGCTATCTGATATTTAGATTTACAACGTCGCCATATCAATCACAAAGCGGTAACGTACATCGCCTTTTTCCATACGTTCGTAAGCATGGTGGATATCTTTCATATCGATCATTTCGATATCCGATACAATATTGTTCTCGGCACAGAAATCTAACATTTCCTGGGTTTCGGCAATACCTCCAATACCCGATCCGGCAAGACTTTTTCTGCCACCAAGCAAACTAAAAGCTGCAATTTCTGCCGGTTTAGGTGGAACGCCTACGCAAATGTGAATACCATTTGTTCTCAATAAAGAAAGGTACATGTTAAAATCATGCTCAGCAGATACTGTATCTAAAATAAAATCGAAAGTACCTCTGGCAGCTTTAACCTGTTCAGGATCGGTAGTTACCACAAAATGGTGGGCGCCAAGCTTTTTGGCATCTTCTTCTTTCTTTGGCGAAGTACTCAATACCGTTACTTCGGCGCCAAAAGCTACACCAAATTTCACAGCCATGTGGCCTAAGCCACCTAAACCCAGTACAGCCAGTTTATGGCCTTTTCCTACTTTCCAGTGTTTTAGAGGAGAATAAGTGGTAATACCTGCACATAAAAGCGGTGCTACAGCAGCAAGATTTAATTTATCTGATACATGAAGAACAAATTCTTCGCGCACTACGATCGTATCCGAATAGCCACCATAAGTTGGTGTTTTACCATCTCTTTCTAAACTATTGTATGTTTGCGTATTTCCTTCCAAACAATATTGTTCTAAATCTTGCTTACAGTTTTCGCAAACCTGGCAAGAATCTACCATACAACCAGTACCGGCAAGATCACCAACCTTAAATTTTTTAACATGATCTCCAACTTTTACTACCCTGCCCACAATTTCATGGCCAGGAACCATTGGGAATATACCTGGAAACCAATCGTTTTTTATCTGGTGCAGATCTGAGTGGCAAACCCCACAGAAAAGTATCTCGAACTGAACATCATGAGGCCCTACTTCCCGGCGCTCAAAATTCCAGGGTGCAAGATCTGTTTCGGCATTTTGTGCCGCATATCCTTTTGTTGCTATCATAAAAATTTAAATTAATTATACCATAGCAAATGTAAACAGTGCTTTGTTAAGAACAATTACACAAATCAAATAAATCATTGCAAAATTCAAACAATACATTATCGCATCAAGCCATTTAGCTGAGCATATTGAAGGAGCATAATCGTTTTCCCATCCTTTATTTCGCCAGATTTGATCATCCCAAGTGCCTTTTCAAATGGTAATTCCAAAACTTCTATATCTTCATTTTCTTCTTTAAGGCCACCACCACAATGCAATTTCATTTCGCTCGAATATGCAGCCACAAAAAAGTACAATAATTCGGTAACCGAACCGGGAGACATATAGGCTTCGAAAACTTTTTCTACCTGATCGATCCTAAATCCGGTTTCTTCTTCAGTTTCCCTCCTGATACAATCCTCAGCATTATCCTGATCCAACAATCCGGCACAACATTCAATCAGATAACCCGTGTCATTTCCGTTAATAAACGTCGGAATTCTAAATTGACGGGTAAGCACAACTGTTTTATATTGCTTATTATACAATAAGATTGTGGCACCATTCCCCCTATCATAAGCTTCACGTTCTAAAGTAGATTTAGCGCCATCAGTTCCCGTCATCTCGAAACTTACCTTTTTTAGTGTGTACCAGTTATCGGATAAAATTTGAGTGTTCAGTATATTAATATTTTTCATGATTGATCATTATTGATTTATTATGATTATTTTTGATCGAATTAAATCATTATTTATGACATTTCAAAAAAGAGCACATAAAATCCTCGAACTTTTAGAGGAACTTGGCGAAGTGGAGATCAGACAATTGGCAGCAGAAATAGGTGTTTCTGAAGTTACCGTAAGAAGGGATCTTGCAAATATGGCAACAAACGGACTGCTGTACCGTACACATGGTGGGGCAATGAAAGTAAGTGAGTTGATAAAACCAGTATCATTTGTTAACAAAGCAGCTGTTAATTTTAAAGCTAAAGATGCGATCTGTAAAAGGGTGGCAGAAGATATTAATGATGGCGATGTTATATTCATCGACTGCGGAAGTACGGTTTTTAGGTTATGCCAATTTATCAAAAACAAAAAAATAAAAGTAATTACCAATTCTCTGCCAATAGTAAATGAACTGCATGGCAGCGCTGTAACCATTAACCTTATTGGAGGTGAAGTTGATCCGATCAGACAGGCAGTTCATGGAACAATGTCACTTGAGCATATAGGCAGGTATCGGGCTTCGAAAGCTTTTTTAGGTGTGGATGGAATTACTGCCGAGGGACTATATGCCGGAAGTGAGCACGAAGCTTCGAATACTTTGGCTATGGCATCGCAAAGTGATTGTACTTATATGTTATGCGATGCCGGCAAAATAGGAAAAACTTCATATCTAAAGTTTAATGATTTATCATTGGTAGATATTTTGGTTACAGATTATAATGGACCTGAAATAATAGCATTCCAGTCAAAAGGAATCTCAGTATATTCAGTAACGCATTAATATTATGGGGTCTCAATTATTAGGAGAACAATCCATGTGTGATTTCTACAACAGCATCATCAGCATAGAAAAAGATGGTAAAGAAGCTTGGAGCCTGCGTAATTGCTAAAATATCTTCACGCTTAATATGGTTCTCGTTGATAAAAAGGGTAAGGCGCTCATGCGAACTGAAATAATCGGATTTTAAAACAATCATAAATTGAGGATATTAATTAAGACGGCAAATTTTATCGATTGTTACAAATACTCAAGTTGGAAAGATCCTGAAACAAGTTCAGGATGACGAATGGAGAGAAATAAACGCTGACGATCGTCATCTCGGATGTGGCGCTGCCCATCTCGAAATGACGACTCTTTGTGTTCTTTGTAACTTAAGCGATCAGATCTCCTTCCGCTCCAAAAGCATGGTCGATAACGATTTTCCATGTACCATCTTCACCTTGTTTCATCAATTCGATACCTTTTGCCTGTATCTTCACTTCATCTCCATCAGTGATATTCCATTCTGATCGTCCTACTGCAAGGTTTCCGGTTTGCATGCAGTACACTGTTTTAATTTCCATCGTCCCCTTAATGGATAAAATGGCCTTAACAGCTTCTTCAAACTGTTTCCGTCCTGATACAGGTTTTCCAGGTTCTGGAACAATGATACCCGACGTATCATACATACTAAGAACAGTGGCCACATCGCCAGTGTTAAATGCGGCAGCTAATGCCGAGTGGGCATCTTCTGCCCTTTTTGGTAAATTCATATTGATTTTTATTAATGTTTAAGAAAAAATGCTGGAAAATTCTTGTTCTTTCAATATTTTTCTGGCAAGCTGACCTGCATGATCATATATTTTATTGAAGAAGAATCCACCCATGCTAATACGCTTAACCCCAAGCGATTCCAATGTTTTAAATCCTGGAAGATCGGGCATGCACATTACATTAATGGGAAGTGAAGTAGACTGAACTACAGCGGCAATATCAATACTTTCGGTAATGCAGGGCACAAAAATCCCATTTGCTCCTGATTCCTGATAAAATCTGATGCGTTTTTTGGTTTCCTCTAAAGCGTTTGCCAATCCCAGGAGAAAAGCATCCGTCCTGATATTCAGAAAGATATTTAGTTTCCTTTTAGCGATGTGCTCAGCCACCACAGCAACTGTTTCTGCAAACGAAGCCGCTGGCACCAAGCTTCTGTTTTCCCCCGGTAATGTATCTTCGAGGTTAATCCCCACTGCACCACAATCGTGTAGTTTTTCTACATTTTCTAAAATACCTTGTAGGCCGCGGCTATACCCGGCCTCCATATCAACGGTAAGCGGAATATCAACCACCTCGGTAATGCGCCTTGTTATACGGAGCAGCTCATCAAATGGCAGGTTTTCTCCATCTGGATAACCCAATGCATTCGAAATGGCCTGACTGGAAATCCCAATGGCCCTAAAACCATTGGTTTGAAAGATTTCTGCACTTTTTACATCCCATACATTCCCAATCAAAAGTGGGGCGGTATTTTTGTGCAGATGTTTAAATGTTTCAAAAGAATTCATAAGCTATATCTTGTTTTAATTGATTATACATCAAAGATATAGGCCTTAAAAATCAACGGATTGTACAAATCCGAACAAAATAAAATTTACGGAAAAAGCAACTGGTTTACTGGAGTAAGGTTATCCAGGTAACTCGAAGGAGTAAGTCCGGTAAAGGATTTAAAGTCTCTTATAAAATGTGATTGATCAAAATATCCGCAGGCATAGGCAATATTGGTAAATGGCTCCTCGTTTTTTGAAATCATCTTTAAACTCTGCTGAAAACGGTGAATTTTATCGTAAGATTTTGGCGAAAGCCCGGTATGCTGATGCAGTAACCGTTGCAAATAACGTGTAGTGATATTATGCCTTGATGCGATATAGGTAATATTGCTTCCCGAAGCATCTTTGAGGATGCTATTTAAGATATCGGCGACCTTATTAATATGAAAGGTTTTCTTTTCATGATTGATCAGTCTTTTCAACAAAAATGCCTCTAAAAGATCGATCCTTTTCTGTTCGCCCTCGGTTTCCAATAGTTTTTGATGGAGCACATCTGCACTTCCTCCGATCACATCCCGAAGATCGGTAATCGAGTCGTTAAAAACTCCCATCTGATCATTAAAAAAGTATGATGCCGAGTGTGTATAAAATTTGATCCCGAGCATAGCATGTTTACCTGTCGATCGGATGGCAAGCGGCTTTGTAATCTGTCCCCAAAGTTCAATTTTTGGCGTTTTCTTAAAACTATTGTTTACAAGCGATTCCCAACTGCCATTCCCCAAATTAAAGATTACCTCCATATTCCCACTGGGAAATACCACATCCTCAAAAGTCGAATCGGCATCCGACTTGAAAATATAATAATGCCTGATATAAGGTTTTAAGGGATCTGAAGGTAGAAACTGTTTAAATTCCATATATGCCAATTGATTACAAGATCGTAAAATTAGGGCAATTCCAAGCCTCTCGATTGTAAAAATCGGAACAAATTATATATTTATTGAGACCATTAAGCGCTGTAATCCAGGCGCTGCAGCTTAAAAACAATCCTTTACCGCAACAAGATATTTATAATATGTTTTAAGCCGCAATATTCTTTATCACACTGATTTACAAGGAGTGGCAAGAAATAGCTTTTACCATCCATCAAAATTTCCGATATTTGTATCATTTGGAAGTCGTGATTAAATTCAAATCCCGACATTTTCTTTCCTCGCTAAAACAAGTGGGGCTTAATAAACGTTATGACAAACACAAATAAATCTGTAATTTTGAGCCATGTATAATAAAAGTGATATTGAATTAAAGGTAGCGGAATTTTTATTACAGATAAAAGCAATCAAATTACAGCCAAATAATCCTTTTACCTGGGCATCTGGCTGGAAATCGCCAATTTATTGCGACAACAGAATTACCCTTTCCCACCCTCAGGTTAGAACTTACATCCGTCAGAAACTTGCACAGGCCATTCAGGAAGAGTTTGGTTCGGTAGATGTTATTGCAGGTGTTGCAACCGCTGGAATCCCTCAAGGTGTTTTAGTAGCCCAAGAACTTGGTTTACCTTTTATCTACGTAAGAGCGAAGGCCAAAGAACACGGCACTGGAAGTTTAATTGAAGGCGAAGTGGTAGAAGGTCAACGTGTGGTGGTTATAGAAGATTTAATTTCAACCGGAAAAAGCAGTCTACAAGCTGTTGATGCATTAAGAGCTGCAGGTTTATCGGTAGCTGGCTTAGCGGCAATTTTCACCTACGGTTTCGAAAAAGCAGACGAAAATTTCGCAGCTGCAAAATGTCGTTACTTAACCTTATCAAACTATGGCGCTTTAATCGATTATGCTGCCGAGCACAGCATTATTGCCAAAAGTGATATGGAATTATTAGGCAAATGGCGTTTAAATCCTTCAGAATGGGGACAAGGACAAGTTTTGAGTTCGGAGTCTTAAGTTTTGAGTAAAAACAAAAATCTATAAAAAATATATAATGACTGTTATTGAAAGCGCAGTAGAGGTAAATAAACCAGTTACAGAGGTTTATGCATTTCTATCTAATATGAACAATCATCAGCAACTGATGCCAGAAAATATTTACAACTGGGAATCTACAGAAGATGATGCACGGTTTACCATCCAAAATATGGCAAAATTGGCCATTAAGATTTCGAGCCGTATCGAAAATCAGGAAATAACAGCAATTCCGAGTGAAAAAGCACCTTTCGATATAGAATTAAAGTGGACTGTAGCAGATAACGGAAACGGAACAACTACGGCTAAACACATTATCTCAGCTGATTTGAACATGATGATGAAAATGTTGGCATCTGGTCCGCTACAAAAACTGGCCGATCACCAAACGGAAAAACTTAAGGAGATTTTAGGATAAGGAATGTGATTATACAGATTTAATTTATTCCAAAAATTGATGAGACGAGTTAAACCTCGTCTTTTTTTATGCGTAAAAATTCCATTGCGTTCTCTTATCAGCACATTATTTTAATACCTTAGTTTCTAATAACCTTTAAACTATGAACCTCAGATTTCTCCAGGTAACTGCTTTATTTTTTGCCCTTGCTCCTATTCCCAAAACATTTGCTCAATCACTTACCGCTTTAAAAACCGAATATTTGGTTAATCCGATCGGCTTAGACAATCCAAATCCGCGTTTTACATGGCAAATGAACGATGCCAGCCAAGGAGCCAAACAAACAGCCTACCGCGTTCTGGTAGATACCGATTCGGCTTCGCTTGTTAAAAACAGTGCAAAACTTTGGAATACAGGCTGGGTTAAATCAGATGATAATCTGGTTATTTATTCGGGCCTACTACTAAAACCTTTTACTAAATATTTCTGGAGGGTTGATATTACTGATGGAAGCCAAAAGAAATCAAACAAAGTTTATATCGCCAGCTTTGAAACAGGGATGATGAAAATGGGAAACTGGCAAGGTGCATGGATTTCGGATAATGAAAATACCAAGCTTAAGCCTGCACCCTATTTCCGGAACACCTTTACCACCGTTAAAAAAATCAGGTCGGCCAGGGCTTACATCGCCGCAGCTGGCTTGTACGAACTCTCTATCAATGGTAAAAAAATCGGCAACCACCGCATGGACCCGATGTATACCCGTTTTGATAGACGAACACTATACGTTACCTACGATGTAACCAATGCCATAAGCAAAGGCAAAAATGCGATAGGCGTATTGTTGGGCAATGGTTGGTACAATCACCAATCGACCGCAGTTTGGTATTTCGACCGTGCCCCCTGGCGCAATAGACCAACTTTTTGTCTTGATGTACGCATTACTTACGAAGACGGCACAACCGAAACCATTAAATCGGGTAAAGAATGGAAAACAGCTTTAAGCCCGATTATTTTTAATAGTATTTACACCGCCGAACATTACGATGCCCGTCTGGAAAAAGCAGGCTGGAACACGCCCGATTTCGACGATACAGATTGGAAAAATGTGATGTACCGTTCAGCGCCGTCTAATAATATTGTTGCACAGGCCATGCACCCTATCCGTAATGTTGAAGAAATAGCAAGCAAAAATTTTAGAAAGTTTAACGATACCACTTATCTTTTCGATCTAGGCAGGAATATTTCAGGCGTAAGCAAAATCATGGTAAGCGGGCCGGCCGGAACTGTTATAAAACTGAAACATGGCGAACGTTTATATACCAACGGACACGTAGATATCTCCAATATTGATGCCCATTACCGTCCAACTGATAATACTGATCCATTTCAGACGGATATCCTGATTTTGAATGGAAAAGGTGAACAAAGTTTTATGCCGCATTTCAATTATAAGGGTTTTCAATATGTAGAAGTGAGCAGCTCTGCTCCCATCCAATTAAAAAAAGAAGATCTGGTGGGCTATTTTATGCATAGTGATGTGCCAGTTGTTGGTGATGTTAAATCTTCAGAGCCGATCATCAATAAAATCTATTATGCCACCAACAGCTCTTACCTATCGAATCTTTTTGGTTATCCTACAGATTGTCCGCAAAGAGAGAAAAACGGTTGGACGGGCGATGCGCAGATTGCGATAGAAACAGGCCTTTATGGATTTGATGGCATTACCATTTACGAAAAATGGCTTGCCGATCACCGCGATGAACAACAGCCAAATGGTATTTTACCTTCCATTATCCCCACCGATGGCTGGGGTTACGAATGGGGCAACGGACCGGACTGGACCAGTACAATTGCCATTATTCCATGGAATGTTTACCTGTTTTACGGTGATAAAAAACTACTTGCTGATTGTTACGGAAATATTAGAAAATACGTGAACCATATTGACGAAACCTACCCGACAGGTTTAACCACCTGGGGTTTGGGCGATTGGATTCCGGTGAAATCAAAATCTCCTGTTGAGCTTACTTCGACCTGTTATTATTATGCTGATGTGGTTATTCTGGCCAAGGCAGCAAAAATTTTAGGTAAAAACGATGATTATGAAAAATACACGGCTCTGGCAAAAAACATTAAAGATGCTTTTAATGCCAGGTATTTGAATAAAGAAAAAGGGATTTATGCTTCTGGCGTACAAACCGAAATGAGCGTTCCGCTTTATTGGAAAATTGTTCCCGAAGAATCGATTGCCTTAGTTGCCGAGAATTTAGCCAAACGCGTAGAAGCAGATGGTTTTCACTTAGATGTGGGATTATTGGGTACAAAAGCCATTTTAAATGCGCTGAGCGAAAATGGTTACAGCGATATTGCCTACAAAGTTGCCGCTCAAAAAACCTATCCAAGCTGGGGCTGGTGGATGGAAAACGGAGCCACCACTTTATATGAGAACTGGCCCATTGATGCAAAATCGGATATATCGATGAACCACATTATGTTTGGGGAAATTGGCGCCTGGTTATATAAATCGCCTGGTGGTATTAAGCCAGATGAAAAACAACCCGGCTTTAAACATGTAATACTAGATCCGCATGTGGTGGAAGGCCTGAATTCTTTTGAGGCTACTCATATTGGTCCGTATGGTAAAATTATGAGCGCATGGAAAAGAGTTAATAATGGAATCAGGTACGATATTACCATTCCTGCAAATTCTACAGCCACTATTAACCTCCCACTTACGCGTGGCATGAATAATTATGTAAATGGTAAGATAAACAACATTGGGAAGATAGATCTAGCAGCTGGTAAGTATGTAATTGAACATAAAGTCCAACAATAATCCAGTTCCCGAGATACCGTCATTGCTGTAAAGGTTTTTCAGCCGACAGCCTGTCCCGATCTCGGGAAAGCAATCTTAAAGCGCACACTAGTAGCGTGCGCTTTAAGATTATTCATTTTTGCAGTTGCTTTTAAAGGCATTCATGAGCTCACTTCGTTCGGTTATCTTCTTTCATTGCAATGACGACCTTTCTATGGAAGTCTGTCATCCTGAGGCATGAAGGATCTTTAAGCGATAGATTACTGATTTCGATTAATATGGCTTCAAAAGTCTATGCATTGTAGATAGAGATTCTTCACTGCGTTCAGAATGACACCAATGATTCCGCGTTAGGGATTGTAAGGGTTCAGTACCGATCCTTCATCGGTACCGGAGCGCAGCGCAGCCCTGAAAAGCCCGGGCCCTTGCGTAGCTTGGGTAACGCCCAAATCAGTTGGCAGTTAACAGTTGGCAATTCGCAATCCCCAATACGACAAATCTTCAGCACAAACAGCTAATTATCAGCAATTTAGTCATAAAAATAAAAATATTAGCGACAAAATTTCCGATTGTAAAATCAAAACCGTTATGGCATTTGTTTTGACCTAAAGGGAATATGAACTTCAACAATTTTACTATAAAAGCCCAGGAAGCAGTTCAACAGGCTTCTGAAATAGCCCAAGGCAATCAGCAACAGGCTATTGAAACGGCACACCTGCTTAAAGGTTTGCTTACTGTTGATGAAAACGTGGTTTCTTACGTGTTAAAGAAACTGAACGTTAACCTAAATTCATTAAATCAAAACTTAGATGCAGAGATTGCCAGGTTCCCGAAAGTGAGCGGAAGCAATGTCTATCTGTCATCTAATGCCAATAGCGTCCTGCAGAAAGCGCAAACATTTTTAAAAGAATTTAAAGATGAATTCGTTTCTGTAGAACATTTATTATTAGGCATCTTAGCCGTTAACGATAGTACTTCGAAATTATTAAAAGAACAGGGCGTTAACGAAAAAGACCTTAAAAAAGCCATTGTAGAATTGCGTGGCGATAACCGTGTAACGGATCAAAATGCCGAAGCTACTTACCAGGCCTTGAGCAAATATGCAAGGAATTTAAATGAATATGCCGAAAGCGGAAAATTAGATCCGGTAATCGGCCGTGATGAAGAAATCCGTAGGGTAATTCAGATTTTATCACGCAGAACCAAGAACAACCCTATATTAATTGGTGAGCCTGGTGTTGGTAAAACAGCCATTGCAGAGGGTATTGCCTTCAGGATTATTAAAGGTGATGTACCTGAAAATTTAAAAAGCAAAGTGGTTTATTCCCTTGATATGGGTTCGCTTATTGCAGGTGCAAAATATAAAGGCGAGTTCGAAGAACGTTTAAAAGCCGTGGTTAAAGAAGTTACCCAGAGCGATGGTGACATTATTCTATTTATAGACGAGATCCATACTTTGGTAGGTGCTGGTGGTGGCGAAGGTGCAATGGATGCAGCAAACATTTTAAAACCTGCACTTGCCCGTGGAGAATTGCGTGCTATTGGTGCAACAACCTTAGATGAATACCAAAAATATTTAGAAAAAGATAAAGCACTAGAGCGTCGTTTCCAAAAAGTAATGGTTGAAGAACCAGATACACAGGATGCCATTTCTATCTTACGTGGCTTAAAAGAACGCTACGAAACTCACCATAAGGTAAGGATTAAAGATGAAGCAATTATCGCAGCCGTAGAAATGAGTCAGCGGTATATTTCAGATCGTTTCTTGCCAGATAAAGCCATCGATTTAATGGATGAGGCTGCCTCGAAACTACGTATGGAGATGGACAGCGTACCAGAAAATGTAGATGCTTTAGACCGTGAGATTATGCGTTTAGAGATTGAACGCGAAGCCATTAAACGTGAAAAAGACGACAGGAAGGTTAAAGAACTTTCAGAAGAAATCGCTAACCTATCAGCCGAACGTGATGAATTTAAAGCCAAATGGCAAGGCGAGAAAGACCTGGTAGATGCGGTAAACAACGAGTTAGAGCAGATTGAGCACTATAAATTAGAAGCTGAGCAGGCAGAACGCGCTGGAGATTATGGTAAAGTAGCCGAAATCCGTTATGGAAAAATTAAAGAGGCACAGGATAAAGTTGAAAAACTTAAAGCCGATTTAGAAAGTCAGCAAAGCGATAGCCGTATGCTTAAGGAAGAAGTTACAGCTGATGATATTGCAGGCGTAGTAGGCCGTTGGACAGGCATTCCGGTAACCAAGCTAATTGCCAGTGAGCGTGAAAAACTACTTCATTTAGAAGAAGAATTACACCAGCGTGTAGCCGGTCAGGATGAGGCAATCGAAGCCATTTCTGATGCGATCCGTCGCTCGCGTGCAGGCTTGCAGGATAAACGTAAACCAATCGGCTCTTTCATCTTTTTAGGTACAACCGGAGTAGGTAAAACGGAGCTTGCGAAAGCATTGGCAGAGTTTTTATTCAACGATGAAAATGCACTAACACGTATTGATATGAGTGAATACCAGGAACGCCATGCAGTTTCACGTTTAATTGGAGCGCCTCCAGGGTATGTGGGTTATGATGAAGGCGGACAGTTAACCGAGGCCGTTAGGCGTAAACCTTATTCGGTGGTGTTGCTCGATGAGATTGAAAAAGCACACCCGGATGTATTTAATATCCTATTACAAGTGCTGGATGATGGACGTTTAACCGATAATAAAGGAAGGACGGTGAATTTCAAAAACACCATCATCATCATGACCTCAAACATTGGTGCGCATTTAATTCAGGATAACTTTAAAAATTTAAGCGATGAAAACCGCGAGGAAGTAATAGCAAAAACCAAAAACGAATTGTTCGAAGTGTTAAAACAGACCATTCGTCCGGAGTTTTTGAACAGGATTGACGAGCTGATTATGTTTACACCATTAAACCGCAGCGAAATCAGAAATATTGTAAGCTTGCAGTTTAAACATGTACAGCAAACACTGGCCGAAATGGGTATAGAAATGGAAGCCAGTGATGAAGCTTTAGATTGGTTGGCACAATTGGGTTACGATCCACAGTTTGGCGCCAGACCATTAAAAAGGGTTATCCAAAAAAGAATCCTAAATGAGTTGTCGAAAGAGATATTGGCGGGTAAAATAGATAAGGACAGCAAAATTAAGTTGGATATGTTTGATCATCATTTTGTGTTCCTGAACCAAAAAACAGATTAAAACATAACATTCAAAAATCCCATAGATTAAGTTCTATGGGAATTTTTTTGTTTAATAACTAATTTCTCTACTATTGACAGACTTTAAAGCAAAAACCGTCATCTCGACTGGAACGCGTGGAATGTTCCAAAGGAACTCCTTCGGAGGAGAGATCTGCCTAGACAGATTTAGCTGCGCTGAGCACTTATGTAGCTCCCGGTTACGTTGCTATCCACGCGAAATGACAGCCGCATATTGAGCCCTAATTCAAAAATACATTTTAGGTAACTAACATGATAGTTCATTTTCTTGCTTTTTGTTTCAATAATGATTATTATTGATTACACACAAAAACACAAATAAAATGAAACCTAAATTAATCATCATGGCGCTGCTATGCGCCGTCAGTTGGCATTGCTATGCCCAAACTGAAAAGGGCTCTGGCTTTATAGGCGGAAGCATAAGTTTCGGAACCTCTAAACAAAACAGTTCATCGCCCAGCTTAAACACGTTTACCTTAATGCCAAGGGGAGGCTATTTTTTAGCCAATAATTTTGCTGTAGGCTTAGAAATTCCTTTAAACTTGTCGAAACTTAGGGGAGAAAGTTACATCGCATGGAATGAAGAATACGGATATTACGAAGAACAGCGTGGGGTAAAGGAATTTAGCCTTGGTATCTCCCCTTTCGTACGTAAATATGTAGATATTAAGGATCGTTTTAAGTTTTTTATGCAGGCTAACCTACTGCTCCAGATCAATACTTTTAACAGGATTGACGAAGAAGGTTACCTAATCCGAACAGATGCCAAAGTAAAGGGATGGGGCGCAAGCATAAGCCCTGGCTTTAGTTATTTCCTATCCAGACATGCAGCATTGGAGTTTTCATTGCCAGTTGTATCTTTCTTCCATCAAAATTACTATGCTGAAGAATCGCTCTACAATTACGACAAAACCAATAACCTGAAACTGGCCCTGCAAAACTTTACCCCAACATTTACTTTCAACTATCACTTTTAACAGCTTATAAAATGAAAAAAATATTCACCCAAATATTAAGCTTAATCAGCATAAGCGTATTATTTCTTTTAAGTTTAACCAACCAGGCAAATGCTCAGCGCCTTCGTGGTAAGATAGAATATTACAGCAGTATATTCCCTTCTGAAGATGGAAAAATCAAATCGATTAATGGTACTAAAATTGAATATTATCATTCGGTTTTTAAATCGGAAGATGGAAAAGTAAAATCAATTGGCGATCAAAGAGTGGAATATTACAATAGTGTATTCCCTTCTGAGAATGGAAAAATTAAAGCTATTGGAGATATAAGAATTGAATATTATAATTCCGTTTTTAAATCGGAAGATGGAAAAATTAAATCAATTGGTCATATCAAATTTGAGTACAATAATACTGGCTCGCAAAAAAGTGATGGTAAAGTAAAATCAATCACCAATGAAAACGACGATTCCGAATCGGAAGACGCATTGGACACTTATTACTTTATTGAAAGACTCAACTGTCAATAATTTACAACCTAATAAATGATGGAAGAGGCTGTATCATAATTATAGACTGTCATCCTGAGCCTGTCGAAGGACCTGTTTAAATACGCTTTAAGGTGTTTCGACAAGCTCAACATGACAGTATCTTAAGTGACATCGCATTAATGACACATCCTGTTTTTATTTACTGATCTACAACGATTTAAAAATAAATCAACTAAATAATTAGTTTTTATATTTTTTTTATTTTATTATTGAATACACAAAAACACAAATGAAATGAAAAAACAATTATTAGTTACGGCTATGGCCGTGGGTATCTCCCTATGCGGTTTCGCGCAAACAAAAGGAACAAACGCTTTAAGCTTTGGCGTTAATTCTACCAAATCGAAAAGCAGTGTAAATAACTACGAAATCGAATCTAAAAACAACAATTTCACCTTAGGTTATGGTTATTTCTTTAAAGACAATGATAAGATTGGATTAGATTTAACTTACGGATTAAACAAATTTAATTCTGGCAACACTCCTAATCAAGAGCAAAAAAGCTATGGTGGAAATTTAAGTTATCAACACTACTTTCCTCTTGTAAAAACATTATTTGCTTACGCAGGAGGAAAAGCCGCTTATACTTACAGCAAGAACAAAAATTTATATGAAGGTGCCCCTCCTCAGTCATCAAGTTTTACTTCAAACCAATATGCTGTGGGTGCATACGGTGGCATTACCTGGTTTGTTTCCAAAAGATTTGCATTAGAAACCAGCTTGTTATCTGCAGATATTACCTATAGTAAAACCGAGCAAAATGAAATCAACGCCAATAACCTTTTCACCAAAAATGAATACACTTCATTCAATTTAAGTAGTCAGGGATTTATTAATAACCTGGGCTTTAAGATTTATGTCCTTTTTTAACCCCTCAACTTAAAATTTTGGCCCATCCTTTATAAAAGAGGATGGGCTTTTTTATTTCTTTTTCGCTTCAATGTTCGGTAAGAATCCTGTCAATAACCCGATTAAAGGCAGAAATGCACAAACATTAAATACATATTCAATGCTCGTAGAATCAGCTAATTTCCCCAATAGCGCCGATCCGATCCCGCCCATGCCAAAGGCAAAGCCAAAAAATAATCCAGCAACCAAACCAACTTTTCCAGGAATCAATTCCTGTGCATAAACTAAAATTGCAGAAAAAGCTGACGCTAAAATCATCCCGATGGGAACAATAAGCACACCTACCCAAAACAGGCTGGCATGTGGGAGTAATAAAGCAAATGGAGCAGTTCCTAATATTGAAGCCCAGATTACGTATTTCCGCCCTATTTTATCGCCTATTGGTCCGCCCAGCAACGTTCCGGCAGCTACCGAAAATAAGAATACAAATAGATAGATCTGAGAGGTCTGTACTGAAACATGGAATTTATCGATCAGATAAAAGGTAAAATAATTGGTCAAACTCGCCATGTAGAAATATTTCGAGAAAATCAACAAAAGTAAAATACACACCGAAAAAATCACCTTAGTTCTCGAAAATTGGTTCACAGCAGTTTGAATATTGATCTTTTTACTTCTCGAAAGCATAAATCCCCTGTACCAATTGCCTACATAGGTTAAAATAATAATGGCCAAAAGTGCAATTACCGAAAACCAGATTACGCTGAACTGCCCGTAGGGAACAATGATCCAGGCAGCCAACAACGGGCCTAAAGAACTTCCGGCATTACCTCCTAGCTGAAAAACAGATTGAGCCAATCCCCTCTTTCCTCCTGATGCGGCGTGTGCCATACGCGAAGCCTCGGGATGAAATATAGAAGAGCCTATCCCAATAAAACATACAGAAAGCAATATGGTGTAAAAATGTGTCGATTGAGAAAGCGAAATTAAACCGATCAGGGTAAAACCCATCCCTACTGCCAGCGAATATGGCTGAGGCTTTTTATCTGTATACAACCCCACAAATGGCTGTAATAATGATGCTGCTAATTGAAAGGTTAATGTAATTAGCCCGATCTGCGAAAAACTTAAATGATAACTGGTTTTAATGATAGGGTAAATTGCAGGAATTAACGATTGTATCGTATCATTAAGTAAATGCGAAAAACTTAAAGCGAAAAGTATCGGGAAAACGGTTTTTTCAATAATGGAAGTGGTCGTGCTATTCTCAGTCATATCGGTAAATTATATTGCCAAAAATAATGATTATAAATTTTTAAACTACACGCATTGTCCTTGCAAAAACCAAACATTTTGATAAAGTTTTGGTTTTATAGCTATGGAAAAGAACAGAAAAATTGTTGGCTTATGCGGAAGTTTAAGAAAAGGATCGTACAATGCCATGCTGCTTAAAGTCGCGGGCAGTTTAATCCCTGAAGGTATCCGGTTTGAAACAGTGCCTTTTGATGATCTTCCCATTTATAATGCAGACCTGGATTTACCTGAAGCAGAAGAAAGACCTGCAAGCGTCTCGAAATTCAGAAATGCCCTTGCCGATGCCGATGCTTTTATTATTGTTTCTCCTGAATATAATTATTCTATTCCTGGTGGATTAAAAAATGCTATCGACTGGGCCAGCCGCGGCAAAGATTCACCCTTGATGCATAAACCAGTTGCTGTGATGGGCGCAACACAGGGCATGTGGGGAACGGTTAGAATGCAAACAGCATTTTTGCCTGTTTTTACCTTCCTGAATATGAATCCGGTTTTACAACCAGAAGTTTTAGTTGCCCAAGTGCAAAATAAATTCGATACTGAAGGAAATCTAATCGACGAGAAAACCATCGGTATTATTAAAAAGAAAATAGAAAATTTAATTTCTGCCTGCAAAGTTTAATCCAAAACGGCAAAAATCCCTATCCAAAACCTGCCATTTTTGGTACGCTAAAATCTGACATTTATACAAAAAAAGTCAGATTGTCAATTTGTCATGCCTAAAAAATTAATCAATCGATTGATTTTTAGTCACACGAAAATAATATTGAATTAACATTAGATTCACATCTAATTGTGCATTAAGCAGTTGACCAAAAACTGATTTTTTGATGACGTAGACAAAGTTTTTTGGCACAAGTGTTGACTTTTAGGCAAATATAGTCAGATATTAAAATAGTAAAAATTGACTATATTTTAATAACAAATAAATAATAAAAAAGATGAAAAAACTATTATTATCTTTAGTAGCAGTAGCAGGTTTAGTTTATGGTGCAAAAGCACAAACTGAAAAAGGAAATTTTATGTTAGGTGGTAATGTAGGTGTAAACTCTACAAAAGTTGACGGTGCTCCAAAAGCAGATTTCAACTTTAGCGTATTACCAAGTGTTGGATATTTTATCAGCAACAATTTTGCTATCGGTACGGGTGTTGGTTACGAATACAATAAAACAGTTAGCGAGAAAACACAAGATGGTGCTTTTAAAGTTGCTCCTTTCGGACGTTACTATGTTGGTTTATCAGATCAATTCAAATTCTTCGGACAATTATCAGTGCCATTGGCTTTCGGTCAATTAAAAGCTACTGATGCTAACGGCGATAACGCGGTTAAATTGGGTACTACAACCAAAATTGGTGTAGAACTTGCGCCAGGTTTTGCGTTCTTCCCAACCAAGAAAATCGGTATCGAACTTTCAGTTAAAGGTTTAAGCTACGACAACTACACTGTTAAAGCTGAAGGAACTGGCGCTAAAGTTAAAACCAACACTTTTGGCTTAAACGCTGATACTTTCGCACCAAGATTAGGTGTTCAGTTCTACTTTTAATTAAACCTTCCTTCGGGAAATGTTTAATAAATGACTTTTTTTTCAAGAAGCGTCCCGGTTTACCATCGGGACGCTTTTTGTTTTACTTCTTTTCTCTAACGGCTTTAAATTCAGATCCGTTTTTCCATTTCGGATATGAATCTTCATTACTGATGCGGTAGCCCATATCAAAAAGCATCCGAACATCTTCTACAATACCTGATAAATCCCATGTTTTGGCATCGAAATTATCCTGTGGCGAGTGATAACGGAATTTGGTAAAATCAGCTACCTGCTTTAATCCCCATGCCCTGCCGTTTTTAATGTTATCTACGCCCGACCCCGTAAATAGTGAGGGTACACCAACCTTAGCTAAATTAAAATGATCAGAGCGGTAATACAACCCTGATGATGGAACAGGATCTGGCACAATTACCCTCCCCTGTTTTTTAGCCGCCTCAGAAGCATAATCTTCCAGTTCTGACTGGCCAAAGCCATACACCACAATATCTTTGGTTTTACCCGCTATGCCCATCATATCCATATTGATATTGGCAACCGTTTTAGCCAAAGGAAAAGCTGGATGTTTGGCATAATACTCAGAGCCCAACAGGCCTTGTTCTTCAGCGGTATAAGAAATAAATAAAATAGTCCGCTCAGGTGCTTTAGATAACTTTTTAAAGGCCGAAGCTATTTCGAATAAAGAGGCTACGCCAGTTGCATTATCAACCGCTCCGTTGTAAATAGAATCACCCTGTATTTTCTCTCCCACACCCAAATGATCCCAATGTGCCGAATAAATAATAGCTTCATCTTTACGCTTATCGCCTGGTATTTTAGCCAGAACATTATAAGTAACCGATTTTTTGATCGTATTTTTAACTTTTACTGAGGTGGTAATATTTAAATCGACAGGCTTAAAACCCTTTTTTCGAGCGCTTAAAGCCAATTGATCGAATGATTTACCATCCAGCGCAAATAGTTGTTTTGCCTTATCTAAAGTAATCCAGCCCTCTACTACAGCCCTGCTCATTCCATTGTCTTCGCTCTGCAGGGTAAGTTTAGATTTCGACCAGCCACTGCGCACCACTGTCCAGGGGTAAGCTGCTGGCTCGGTATCATGAATAATAATAATCCCGGTAGCCCCCTGTCTTGCTGCTTCTTCAAACTTATAGGTCCATCTGCCGTAGTAAGTCATATTTTTACCTTTAAACAAGGTAGAATCGGCAAAACCAGGATCATTGATCAATACCACTACAGTTTTTCCCTTTACATCCAGATTGGCGTAGTCGTTCCAACCATACTCGGGCGCAACAATGCCATAGCCCGCAAAAACAAGCGGTGAGTTACTTATACTTACTTCATCTTGAACACGGCGCGTGCCAGCCACAAAATCGGTTAAATAATTGAGTGTTAAGGATCCTGTTTTTCCTTTGAGAACCATTTTATCTTCCGGCACAGATTTAATTTCTACCATGGGTACCTCCTGAAAGAAACTATCTCCATTGCCCGGCTGCAGGCCTAGTTTTTCGAACTGGGTTTTTAGATAATTAATGGTTTTGGTTTCTCCATTGGTAAAAGGTTTTCGCCCTTCTAAACTATCAGCCGCAATTACCGATAAATATTGGGTTAAACTCGAATCGTTAATGGCTTTAATGGCTAAAGAATCGGCACCAGCGCCAGTGCTTTTTGCATCTTGCTTACAGGAGCCAAAGAATAGGACTGCGCAACTGAAAAGTAATAGGTATTTTTTCATTTATAAAGGATTATTTTCAAATAACTAACCACATTTGCTGAAAAATACGAAGAAAATGGCAAATTCTTACAGGTATTTATGAAACGTATCGTCATCTCAACCGCTTTGGAGAGATCTGAATAAGGAAAAATTATTGCTTAATCAGCTTAAATTTCTTTAACTGTTGGCCATTTTTATTGATCACAGCTACATAAACGCCTGTTGATAATGAATTAAGGGCAAATTTGTTAGAACTTGTGGCCTTTTCCTCAAAAACCTTCTGTCCTAAGATATTAAAGATAGATAGGCTATAATCTTCGAATGATCCGCTCAGAATGGTTAAATAATCTGCTACCGGATTGGGAAAGAAAGAAAATTCATTGTCCTTAAGAAACACTGCCGAAACCAGATCGCTCTGCACCTGGCCGTTGGCGGTTTCGAAAGTAACGCGGTAAAACTGGATTCCAGCTTTTGGTTTTTCATCAAAAACTGCATAATCGAGTTGATTTGAAACTGGTTTGGTCTGCTGTAAAACACTAAAAGTATTTGGCCCGGTCTGTTTTTCCCAAATGATATTCTTTAAATCTAAGGTACTTCCAATACTGAGATCCAGTTTTACTTTATCCTCATTTACAGATGCCGATAAATTCCTTACATAACAGGCAATCCCTTGTTGTGTATAATCGATGGTATAACTTTTCAGACCTGTAAAACCTGTACCATTTGCCGCCACAGCAAAATATTTACTATTAATCTTACTTGCATCAAGCTTAACTATGGTATCAGCAAGGGTTAACACTGGAGAGAGGATATTATCTACTACATTATATAGCGTGTAATCTTTTGCCCCAGGTTGCGGATTCCAGTTCAGCGCAATTCCATCTTTGCATGCATAGCCAACCTTTAACACCCTTGGACTCGAAATAATAAAAGATTGGCTCAATATTATGTTGCCTTCCACTTCCATTTTTATCGTTGCTTTAGCAAACAGATCCGGAGCATTCCAATTGTAAAAACCTTTACTTAAATCGATCCCCGAAGCAATTGATTTCCATGTAGTCCCTTCATCATAGCTCACCGATAAGTTTCCGGTTTTACTGGTGTAGGTATTCTCCCACCGGATGTAGTTATCTTCATTGGCAAAAAAGTATTCGTTTTTTTCAGGACTGATGAAGGAAAAAGTGTTTTTGAATGTATAACGATAAGCCATCGCAAAGCGCTGGTTATTACCCTGTGTGATCCTGTTACCCTTAACATGAATATTATAAGCACCGGCCGTGGGATTATCGAGGCTAACCTGTTGAACAGTATTGATAACGTCGGCTTTACGCACTGCCGGCTTTGAGAGGGAATCTAAATGAGGAAAGCTGCTTAACACCCAGGGCAGGGTTAAATTTCCAACAGGATTTTCGAGACTTAAATCCAATCCATTAACTAAACTTTGTGCTGCATTTACAACAGCAGGAGGATCGTTCCAGGTAATGGTTAGTTTCACTTCAGCTACATTAGCCGGAATTGCCAAAGGAATAAGCAAATCCTGATTTTTGGCCACTTCGTACAAAGACGCCCTATTTTCATCTAAAGTTTTTAACGATCGGGCTACATTCAATTTTCCATAGCCATATAAAAAATCCACCTGTGGTGCTCCTAAATCATCAGCCGAATTAATTACTGTTGCTCTAATTAATGAAGCAGAAGGCGCTTTTTTATATTTCTGCTGATAAAACTGCTCTAACAAAGCGATTGATCCACTGGTAATTGCAGCAGCGCCGGATGTTCCGTCTTCGCCTAAGGCAACAAGTTCCGGTTTTACGCGTCCATCATAGGCAGGACCTTTGCTGCTCTGATTTTCAGCAATATTTTCCCTGTTAATCCCTCCTATCACCAATAAATTTTTAGCCTGCTTAAAATTGCCTGTTAAATTGGCTCTGGCGGTTACCCCTTGATAAAAACCAACTGATGGTGTTGTAGTTCCTTTATTTCCGGCAGAAAAAACATGGATCAAAGTATCGGTTTCGTAGATCTGCTTATCGTACGCAGCTGCTTCCATTCCGTAGTCATTGTCTATATCGGTACCATACGAATGGTTTTGAACTTTAATCTGAAGCCGGTTTAAATCAGTAACCAAATCTGGCATTAGGTTAGAAAAATCAGAATATGCCAATTTGGATTTAGGTGCGGCACCTAAACCACGGATAAAGGAATTACCGTTCCCTAATGCCAAAGTAGCCATAATGGTAGCGTGAGTAGTTGGTGTTTTGTTAATATTAGCACCAGGTAAAGTTTTCCCTAGCAGATCAAGATCGGTTGCATCGTACATCCCTTCTTTAAAGGAAACATGTATACCCGCACCATCAATACCTGGAAAAAGACTATGGGCATTGGAAATTTGGTTTAAACCGAGGTCGAGTCCATTAATTACCACCTCCTCTTTAGCCACCGGCAAAACATCGGCATATAAAACATTATCGAGTTCTAACAACAGCGTTAAATCGGTTGGCGATAGGTAAACTGTACAAATATTATTTATGTTATCGGTTGATTTTATCTTTAGGCCTGCAGCAGCCTTTGGCAATGAATTTATATTTTTGAAAGCAAGCCGTACCAAGATAGAATCATTCTTTTTGGTGCTTTTATTTAGTGCCTTCATCAATCTATCGCTAACCTTCCAGAGTCCATTGGCTGGTTCCTGAGAGACTATACTGTTAGAAAAGCTAAAAATGTTTGATTTTTCGACGATAAAATAATCGCCTGAAAGCCTTTTTTTAGGCTTCAACAGTTGAATTTCGGCTGCTGTTAAATTGTGGCTGAATCTAACCAAAATTGGCTGATCGGCACTTAATTTTTCCGAATTGCCAGTTTTGGAAATATATTTTTCAAAATATTTTTCTATTCCAGCAGGTTGTACCTGTGCGTTTAAACCAAACACAGACAGACAAAAACATATAACTAAAAATACAGTATTGACTTTCAAAAATTATTTTATTATAAAATTTTGTTTACATCGTTTATCTTCCCTAAATTAGGATTTATAAGGTAATCCACAAATTTTATTAACTAACTTATTCAACCTAAACTAATTTAATTCTAACTAAGATGAAAAGAACAAAATTTTTATCGATTGCAGCAGCATGCCTTCTACTCACGAATCTATACTCATGTAAGAGTAATAATACAGAAAATGCAGTAGAAAGCAAAACTGATATTTCAGCTGACAAGTTATCACAGATCAAATCCTTAGGCTTCAGTACCGACAATATCCGTAAGATAGATGAGGGTTATCTGGTAGAGGGAGATATTCTTTTAACTGATGACAATTTAGCTGAACCTTCATCTGGTGCGAATTTAAACATTGCCGAAACTGAACAGTACCGAACCACAAACATTGTTAAATCATTACCACGTGTAATTACAGTGTCGGTAACCAATTTACCTCAGGTATATAGCGATGCTGTAAACACCATGATTTCGAGATACAACTCATTGGGTTTACGTATTACTTTCCAAAGGGCAAGTGCTGGTACAACCGGAAACATTAATGTTGTGGGTTTTAACGAAGGCCCAAGTGGTGGCTTTATTACATTAGGCTCTGCGGGCTTCCCTACTTCTTCAGGTCAGCCTTTTAACCAGATCAAAATGAACACCAACGCAGCGGCATATGGTACCAATCCTAATTTATTATACCTCGCTTCTGTGATCCAGCATGAAGTTGGCCATTGTATCGGTTTCCGCCATACGGATTATATGAACCGTGCCTTTAGCTGTGGCGCAAGTGGCGCAGGTAACGAAGGCGCATCTAATGTGGGCGCAATTAGAATCCCAGGAACACCTTCAACTCCTGATTCAGGCTCATTTATGCTAGCTTGTTCTAATGGTGGTAACCGTACTTTCAATGCAAATGATGTGATTGCAGTAAATTACCTTTACAAATAAAAACATTAACGGATTACCTTAACAGATCAGAAGCCCCGAAAATTTCGGGGCTTTTTTTTTTATTTGACTCATATTGAACAAGTTATTATTAACCGCAGATGTACACCGATAAACACCGATAAATTCTGTGCAAGCCTTAACCTGTAAATAACGATAAAATGGCTTGTGAAGACACAAACCATGGCGAAAAGGGAAAAAATTTGCAATAGAACGGTTTAAATCTGGAAAACAGCCCTAAGTTAACCAAACCTGATAGCGCCGAATAGCTCCCGATTTAAACCGATATTGTATTTAAGAAAAATTCAAATCGGGACTATAGGCAATAGCAGGGCTGAAATAACCGAAGAACTACCGGAGCTTGCTTTCCAAAAAGCTATATAACACTAAAACAAACATTAACTGGGTAGATTACCACGCCTAATGAAGGTTAGTCTCAACTGTAACGGTTTTTTGGAGCGCAACACCTGTGCAAAACATCTAGCTTCTCCCGTTTTACGCTTATACGCTTTGCTGCCTCGTACCTCGTTGCTGCAGGGTAAACGCTTCAACCGGGGCTATGTAGCAAAGACAGTATTCCATTTTTGAGGTTGCAGGGTGCCTGTTTTGGCTCTTCAACAGATAGCACCCGATTTAAACCAATATTGTATTAAGAAAAATTCAAATCGGGACTATAGGCAATAGCAGAGCTGAAACAACCGAAGAACTACCGGAGCTTGCTTTCCAAAAAAATATAAAATGGCTTGTGAGGACACAAACCATGGCAAGAAGCGATGCCGACTTATTATTATAAAAAATGGCCTGCGTTTCCACAGGCCACTATTAGATTTTTAAAATGATTCATGTGATCACGAGCCATTAACAAAAAGTCTTTATTTTCCGTTCTGCTCGATGTCTCTGTCCATTTCTACTAAATCAACATCACTCGGTTCAGAAAAATCGCCGATTAAATATTTGTTAAAATGATCAGCCAGTTTCCAGAAAGCATACTCTGTCATATCTCCAAAACCATGACGCTGACCTGGGATAATCAGGAAATCGAAACGTTTGCCAGCTTTCATTAACGCATTGGCCACACGGATGGAGTTTGCCGGATGCACATTATTATCTACATCACCGTGCATCAATAACAAGTGCCCTTTTAAGTTTTTGGCAAGATCAGGGTTTTTATCAATGCTGTATTTAAATGAGGTATCGCCTTTTAACGAAATGGTTTCTTTTACCCCATGGTGTTTTTCGCTCCACCAGCGGTTGTAAATACTATTATCGTGGTTTCCTGCGTTCGAAACCGCAGCTTTAAAGAAATCAGGATACACCAACATGGCAGCGGTTGACATAAATCCACCGCCAGAGTGACCTGTAATACCCACTTTCGATTCATCGATGTAAGGGTATTTGGCTGCCAATTGCTCAATAGCTGTTTTTTTATCCGCCAAACCGTAATCGCGCAGATTACCATAACCGTAAGTATGATACCATTTAGACCGCGAAGGGTTTCCGCCGCGATTACCTACCGTAATTACGATATAACCAAATTGAGCTAAACGCTCGGTACGGTCCATGCTTTTGCTAAAAGCTTTGTTTACAGCTTCTGTTTGTGGACCGGGATACACATACTCGATAACCGGGTACTTTTTATTTGGATCGAAATCAAAAGGTTTATACATTACGCCGTACAGATCGGTAATTCCATCATCTGCTTTAACTTTGAAAGGTTCAGGGAATTTGTAACCTGCTGCTATTAATAATGAAAGATCAGTAGTTTCAAGATCCATCACTTTTTTTCCCGTTCCGTCATAAAGCGTTGCTTTTGGTGCAGTGTTTACCCTCGAATAATTATCAACAAAGAAAGTGCTGTTATCATTCATATTCGCCACATGGTCAAAATCTCCTGCATTTAGCAGTTTCATGTTCGAACCATCAAAATTGATGCTGTATAAATGTAAGTAATAAGGGTCTTCTTTACCTTCCCTGCCATTGGCCGTAAAATAAAGGATACGTTTTTTCTCGTCGATATTTACGATACTCTCGCAGTGGAAAGCACCTTTGGTAATCTGGTTTTTCAGCTTCCCATTTCCGTCGAAAAGATAAAAATGCGCCCAACCATCGCGCTCACTCCAATGAATCAGTTCCTTACCATCATTTACCAAACCCGGACGGTTAACTTCAACATAAGTATTAAAACGTTCATCGATTAAAGGTGTAACTTTCCCGGTAGCAATATCAACTGTACCGATGTCGATCCGTTTTAAATCGCGACTGGTGCGTGAAAAATAGAACCTGCTATCGTTACCCAACCAAATAGACGGGCGGAATTCGTTATCACGGTCTTTATTTAATGATGGTTTGCTCCAAACCGAAACACTTTGATCTTTAAATGCAGCAACACTCAATTTTTTATAAGATTTTGCAGCAAAATCGAACAACAAAACTTCATCCTGAGGGGCTTCAGCCTCTCCCGGCATTTGATATTTATAGGTTTCTAACGTTGGGCGGCCTGGTGTAACACTGTTAATTACCCAAAGGTCTTTAACCTTACGCGAATCGGTTCTATCCAATACAAAATATTTCGAATTCGGTGACCAAAGCACATAAGCACCACGGCGTTTCTTATTGTTTTTTTCGTTCTCTACATTGTTCTCGCCATCGCCATCGCTTCCATACGAATAGAATTTAACACCGTCTTTAGTGAGCTGATGTTCTACAATCGTGCTGTCATCTTCATTTTTAACAGCTTTTTTGTAGTTGTCTTTATCCATCCAATACAGGTTGTAATTACGGGAGAAGATAATGGCCGACGAATCGGGCGCTACAGATCCCCATGATGGTTTTGGCTTTGGCTTACTGAAGTTCGGTACCTCAGTTAATTTCGCACTGGCCAGTTCGTATTTGAAAGAAAATATTTTCTTCTGCATGGAATCTGCAGCTTTTTTATCTTTTCTGTCTTTTTTTAGTTCATCAATCGTGCTTTTGATTTCGAAAGAAATACTTTTTTCGTCGGCTGCAAATTTTAGGTTTTCGAGTGGTAAATGTTCGGCATCGAATGGATCGCGAACAATCAGGGTAATATCTGCGGCCAGCTTAGCATTATCAAACATCAGCTTTTTGCTTTTCGATGCAGGATCTACCAGGTACCAAAATTTCCCTTTCGGGCTTTCGAAAGTGTACCAGAAGCGGTTGCTCAATTTTAGCCAATGCGGATCTACTGCAGTAGAATAAACCATTTTCTTCAACTTATTTGGCGAAAAACGCGATGCAAGCTGATAATTTGCCTTCGGCTGTGGCTGAATATTTTCGGTTAAGGTAAATGTTTTGTTTTGTGCGGCTACAGTTAAGGATAAAAACTGCGCACACAACAGGAGTTTATAAAGTTTATTCATCAAAATTTGTTTGAGCTGCTAAATTATTTAATTAAAGTATATTAAGCAGGCTTAAATGTGTAATAAAAGCGATAGTTAGCTCAATTTTATGCAACTGAAATTAATTATTAACACAATTTATTTTGATGACTAAATAATTGACGGAATTTATAGTTTTGTAACTATATATCCTCATAATGAAATACAGCTTTTTAACCCTAATAACGGCCGGAGCAATCTTATTTGCCAGCTGCCAATCTAAATCTCAAACAGAAAACGCCACGGCTAAAGATTCTACCACACCATCTTCCAAAACTGCTGCAAGTGCGGGAACACCGGTTGACGTTTCGAAAATAAAAGTTGCTGATGCCAAAACCATTTTAGCGAGAAAACAGGTACCTATTTTATGTTATCACCAGGTAAGAAACTGGAAACCGACCGATGGAAAGGTAGGTAAAGATTATATTGTAGAAATCCAGAATTTCAAAGACCAGATGAAAATGCTGGCCGATAGTGGCTACCATACCATTTTACCAGATCAGCTTTATGCTTACCTGAACACTGGTGCTGCACTACCGAGCAAGCCCATTATGCTAACTTTTGACGATACTGACCTGGATCAGTTTACCATTGTGCGCCCTACTTTAGATAAACTGGGTTACAAAGCGGTCTATTTCATCATGACCGTTTCGATCGGTAAAAAAGGCAAATTTGTAGATTACATGAGCAAAGAGCAGATTAAACAACTTTCTGACGAAGGAAATGTTATCGGCAGCCACACTTACGATCATAAAAACTTTAAAAAATATGCAGGTAAAGATTGGGAAGAGCAATTAGATAAACCAACCAAAAAACTGGAAGAAATTACAGGTAAAAAAATGACGGAATTTGCCTATCCTTTTGGTTTGTGGAATGCAGAAGGTATTCCGGAGCTTAAAAAACGTGGTTTTAGAATGGCTTATCAATTATCGACCAAACGTGATGAAAAAGACCCATTGTTTACGATCCGCCGGATTATTGCCAGTGGTTATTGGTCGCCTAAAACTTTAAGCAACAGCATTAAAAACAGCTTTTAATTAGACGTAAAACGTTATTAAATGAATATGAAGAATTTTCTGCTCTTAGGTGCTGCTTCTACATTATTTTTAGCTTCGTGCCAATCATCTGATGCTTCAAAAGGAAAAACTGCTGCAAAAGCTTCTACTGTGGAAGTTAAAATAGATTCGACCAATACCAAAGCTGCCGATGCTAAAACTATTCTGGCCCGTAGGGAGGTACCCGTTTTGTGTTATCACCAGATCAGGAATAATATTGCCAGCGATAGCAAAAGGGCACATGATGATATTATAGCGCCTGATAAATTTAAAGAACACATGAAAATGCTGGCAGATAGCGGTTACCATTCTATTTTACCCGATCAGCTATATAATTATCTGGTTTATGGTGTTAAGTTGCCCGAAAAACCAATCATGATTACTTTCGATGATACAGACGAAGATCAATTCACTATTGGAAATACAACGTTGAAAAAACATGGCTTTAAAGGCGTTTATTTTATTATGACCGTATCGATCGGCAGAAAAGGGCGGATCAATTATATGACCAAAGAACAGATAAAACAATTATCTGACGAGGGAAATACGATTGCCAGCCATACCTACGACCATAAAAACTTTGCTCAGTTTACCGACGGGGACTGGACAACCCAAATTGATGCACCAACTAAAAAACTGGAAGAAATTACAGGGAAAAAAGTGGAGTATTTTGCTTATCCCTATGGTGTTTTTAAGGCTTCAACTTTACACAAGCTAAAAGAACATGGTTTTAAAGCAGCATTTATACTTTCAACTGCACGGGATGAAAATTATCCACTTTACACCATTAGGAGAATAATTGATCCGGGAAGATATACTGCAAAAAATTTATATTACAGCATTAACAAGAGTTTTAATAAAACAAAATCTTAGTAAAGAGGTTTAAAACTTAAAGGGGTTGAATATTGAAAGGTTAAGTACAACATTTCAGTATTAAAACTTGCAACATTAAAACCTTATAGCATCTCTATGAAATATTATCTGCTTTGTTTCCTTTCCGGATTACTGATCATATCTGCCTGTAATAACCCTAAAAATGGAGCCAATACCACTGAAACTACAAATGATAGTACAGTGAATGCAAAGGCCGAACTTACAGAAAGTTTTTACAAGAGATTGGAAGGTACTATTGCAGGCAAAAAAGTAGTAATGCATTTGCAAAAGGTTGATAATGACATAAGTGGCACCTATTACTATGACGGCTCCTGGCTTAATCTATCAACCGATACTTTAATCGGGAAAGACAGCATTATCCTTACTGAATATAGTTTTTATGAATCATACTTCACCCAGGACTTCAAATCGCCGCATTTGGCCTTAAAATGGAATGGAAATGGCTTTAATGGCAATTGGGAAAGTGGCGATAAAACCAAAAAATTTCCGATTGCTTTAACAGAAAAATATCCTGAGGGCAGCTATCCGTTCAGCGCAGGGATTTACAAAGACTCAATTAAGGCATTTGCGGATCAACCAAAATCGCCTGCTGCTGAAATCAGTTTTGAATACCTGGAAAGCAAAAATAATGATGAATACGGCAACTGGCTAAACTCGGAGCTTAAAAAAATATCGGGTGTAAAACCTACTGTCGACCGTTCTATTGGCTTTAAAAACATAGCCACCGCTTATTTTAAAGATTATAAGGCCCAGGTTACCGAGCAATCAAAAAATAGCCGTGGCGACGATTTCCAGGCATGGATGAACTACACCAATAACAGTCAGCAATCGGTTAATTTTAATGATAATGGCTATGTAGTAATCGATTTCCTTGCTGATGCTTACACCGGTGGTGCGCATGGCAATTACAGCAGCATAATGTTCTGTTTAGATGTAAAAAACAAAAAACAGTTGGTGCTGAGCGATATCATCAAAATAGATTCGAATACCTTACAAGGCATTTTAGAACGTAATCTCCGCAAAGAATATAACATTAAAGCTAAAGATGCACTGAGCACTGTTCTTTTTGATGACTTTATAAAACCGAACAACAACTTTTATTTCAATTCGAACGGAATTGCTTTTATGTACAACCCATATGAAGTAGCGAGTTATGCACAAGGGCAGATTGTAGTATTTATTCCTTATTCGGATTTAAAGACTTATTTGGTACCAGCTTTTGCACAGAGAATGGGAATTAAATAGCTCGCGAAGTTTAAGAAGATCGCTATAATAAATTGTCGTCATTTCGAGCGCAGTGCAACGAAGTCGAGAAATCTTCCTAAATGGATCTCTCCATTCCGCTATGCTCCAGTCGAGATGACGACTTTTTATAATATGCCTTCCACTAAATATTCCTTACCGTTAAACTTAAAGCTTTCATTTATTGCTTTTCCAATCAAAAACCGCCCGATTGGCGAAGCCTGTGATACGGCAAAGAATTTTTGTCCATCGGTATTAAGTTCTCCTGCACTGATGCTGATATAAAAATTACCTTCTGAGGTTAAAACCAAACTTCCGTTTTTAACCAGGCGATCTGATTCTACATTTTCGATCTGCTGTAATGCAATTTTCTGCTGTCCGGCTTCGTACAGTAATTTACTGTTACGGTCCATCTCCTGCTGCATCATTTCGCGCGTAGTTTCGTATTTATCGCCTGCACTGCTTTTTGTATCATCATTCGAAGCTTGCCTGGCCTGTTGCAGCGAATATTCAATGTTTTCTATCCTTTTTTGAATAAATGTTAAGCAAAGCTGATAAAGTTTAGATTTTAATGCAGACATATGGTAATGGAAAATGTAAAACGGATGATTAAAGGGAAGATAGACTATTTACTTAAGGCAAAGGCCTGTTTTAAAATAGATTCGATTTTCTTTTTGGGAATATCTTCGAGGTGGTTGATCAATAAAATTTTCATTCTGGCCCTTTTCTCCTGCAACAAGTCTTCGTGTTCAATTTTATTTCCATCAACCAAACCAATGTAAGGCTGATGGAACTTTTTGTGTGTCCAAATATAACAGAACATTTTTCCTTTATGGTAATAAAAAGGCATTCCGTATTTCCAATGTTCAGTAATATCAGCATAGCCCATTAATAACGACCTTAAATATTGCAGACAGCTTTTAAGAGGTTCATCTTTTTTTTCGAAATAGTTGTCCAACGGACTTAGCATAATATTAGATGATGTTAAATGGTGATGAAAAATGGCACTCAAACCATGAACTATCGACTAACCAACCATTGACCAATGAACTACTGAACTAACCTTCAATCCACCTCACCTTTTCTTCCATCGAAGTTCTGTTTGGCGCCCAGGGTTTTTCGTTATGATAGCCCATGTAAAATAAGCCGATGCACTTTTCATTTTCGCCCAGACTTAAAAAATCACCTAAATTATCAATTAAAGGTGGAGAGCTCCAATAGGCACCTACCTGCAGGCTTTCTGCAGTTAAAGCCATATTTTGAACAGCGCACGAAACGGCCGCCAGCTCTTCCCATTCGGGTATTTTACCACTCACCTGCATATTGATGGCAATAACGCAATCGGCCTGACTCGTTTTTTCGGCAAAGCTGTCGTACTTTTTCTGTAAAAACTGTTGCGGACTAACCAATTCCTTATATAATTTACCCAGTTCTTCACCAAGTTTTGTCAATCCCGCTTTTCTGATCACGACAAAACGCCAGGGCTGGGTTAATTTATGTGTTGGGGCATAATTGGCAGTTTCTAAAATCTGATTGATTACCTCTACCGGAATTTCTTTTTTAATATAGCTGGCAGGAAAAATACTGCGACGTTCTTTTATAACTTTTGAAACGATATCGTATGTTGTACTCATTTGGTAAAAATAGCTAAAAGCTGAAAGACTAAAGCTGAAAGAGAGAGAAATTCGAACTCTAATAAAAGATTTGACGCTATGCTAACTGAAAACTTCAAACTGTGAATTGCCAACTGTTAACTGCGAACTGCCAACTGTTTCCTGATCTGTTTAACCTTTGCGAAAAAAGCAATACTTTCTTTATCTACCAGAAAATCCATCGTTTGCAACAATTCTTCTCTAATCCAGCTGTGCCTGGCATTTAAATTGGCCAAAATATTTAAACAATGTGATTTTACAGCCACCGGAATCTGCTCATCAATTAACCGGGCAAAAACAACTTCTACCAAATGGTTGGTATCATATTCGACAAGGATTTTCTTAATTTCCACTGAGGCATTTTTCCTGGTCATAAAGGCCATAATTTTGACATAATGCCTCAATGCCGACAAATTGTTTTGTTGTGGAAATTTCTCTAAAAAATAAAGCGAATAAGGCAGAAACCTTTGCTGATGTTTAGCAAATACATTTTCTAAAATCCATGCGGCCCTGAAACCAATCTGTTCATCATGATAAAAACTTAAATCGATCAGCTCTTTTACTGAAAAGGTTTCTTCTGAAGCAATTGCGGCTAATTTTTCTACTTTGCTTTTCTGAAGGGTTGTTTTTATGGTATCTAGCAAGAGATCTTTTTGCATAAAACGAAAATATATTTTTTATTAAACAAAATCTCACATTTTTTGAAACCTGAGAGGTAAGCAAACTAATTTGGGCGTTACCCAAGCTGCGCAAGGGTCGGGCTTTTTCAGGGCTCCGCTTCGCTGCGGTACCGATGAAGGATCGGCACTGAACCCTTACAATCCCTAACGCAAAACCCACTGCCTAATAAATAAACCTCGCAGGTTTTTAAACGGCGCTACCCTTAATGTGACCATAAAGCCAATTTAAGTACGAATTAAACCTACGAGGTATATTTATTTAATGTTCCGGAACAAAAAATTTATTTCCAAAAATATCGGTTTTGAAAATCCCCACCTTCTTACCATTAACGTATGGTGTTATCTTTCGAATCGACCAGAATGGTATCGCCCAAAAAATCAACGAGGCTTTGGTTTTTAAGTCATTGGCCAAAAGCACCTCCCCTTTGTAAAATAAACCCGGTAGTAGCGAACATCCCGATTTTTCTATCGGGATAAAGCGAATAACGGGACTGCTTACCCAAAAAAGAACGGAACCCTCCGTTTTCAAAAAAATTGGTTAACCGGTTAACTGTTTAAATCGGTTAACTGATCATTGAGCTTTCAACAATATAGCAATCGAACTTTTCAACCTTCCAACCTCAAACCTTTCAACAATAAAACAACCAAACCATCAAACACTTTCCTACCCTCAACCTTTTTCCCTATCTTTGCCGCTTATTTCAATTATAGCATGATTTCAGTTTCTAATTTATCGTTACGATACGGCAAACGCACATTATTTGAAGATGTTAACCTAAAGTTCACCCAGGGCAATTGCTATGGCGTAATTGGGGCTAACGGCGCAGGTAAATCTACTTTTCTAAAAATTTTATCGGGAGAGGTAAACCAAACTTCTGGTAGTGTTGCTTTTACTCCGGGCGAAAGAATGGCGGTTTTAAAACAAAACCACTACGAATTTGATGAGTTTTCGGTATTAGAAACCGTAATGATTGGCCATAAAGAACTTTATGCCATCATGAAAGAGAAGGATGCCATTTATATGAAAGAAGATTTCTCAGAAAAGGATGGCGAACGTGCAGGAGAACTTGAAAATCTTTTTGCCGAAATGGATGGTTGGAACATGGAAAGCAATGCTGCAACCATGTTAAGCAATTTAGGCATTACCGAAGATAACCACCATAAATTACTAAAAGAACTGGATAATACGCAGAAAGTACGGGTGTTATTGGCACAGGCCTTATTTGGTAATCCGGATATTTTATTGCTGGATGAGCCTACCAACGATTTGGATATCGAAACCATTGCCTGGTTAGAAAACTTTTTAGCCGACTATCAGAATATTGTATTGGTTGTATCGCACGACAGGCACTTTTTAGATGCTGTTTGTACGCATATCGTGGATATCGATTTTGCTAAAATGAGCATTTATACCGGTAACTATACATTCTGGTACGAATCTAGTCAGCTGGCATTAAAACAGCGTAGCGACCAGAACAAAAAAATGGAAGATAAGGTGAAGGAGCTACAGGAATTTATCCGCAGGTTCAGTGCCAATGCATCTAAATCAAAGCAGGCAACTTCACGTAAGAAAGCTTTAGATAAGATTGATATCACCGAAATTAAAGCATCAAGCAGAAAATATCCAGCCATTATCTTCAACAATACCGGTCGCGAGGCTGGTGACCAGATTTTACAGGTAGAAAACCTGGGCAAAAATGGAAACGATGGAGTTTTGTTCGACAAAATTACCTTCATGGTAAACAAAGGTGATAAAATTGCCATATTATCTCAGAACAGTTTGGCTACCGCAGCATTTTACGATGTTTTAACGGGCAGAGATACAGACCATAAAGGTGAATTTAAATGGGGTGTTACCATCAGCACCGCAGATATTCCGAACGATAACTCTGAATATTTTGCCGGTAAAGATGAAAACCTGGTAGATTGGTTACGTGAGTACTCTGGTACTGATGCCGATGAGCAATTTGTACGTAGCTTTTTAGGTCGTATGTTATTTTCGGGCGAAGAGGTACTTAAAAATGTAAAAGTGCTATCAGGGGGCGAAAAAATGCGTTGTATGTTCTCTAGAATGATGTTACAACAAGCCAACCTTTTAATGTTTGATGAGCCAACCAACCACCTGGATCTGGAATCTATCGAGGCACTGAACAACGGTATGAAAGATTTTAAAGGTACAATATTGTTTACCTCACGAGATCACCAGTTAACCGAAACTGTGGCCAACCGTATTATAGAAATCACACCGAAAGGTACTATTGATAAGCTGATGACGTACGATGAATATATTAACAGCAGTGATGTTGCGAAACTAAGAGCAGAAATGTATTCTTAATTCTTCATTTAAATATTGATTCAAAAGCCACATGCACACATGTGGCTTTTTCTTTATAAAAAATCGCATCTGCTGTAGCGTTTTCATTCCGTTAATCGTTTTACAAGAAAAAAGCGTTAATGGCCATTAACCAATTTTGTTCAAAAAATTGATTTAAAACATTAAAATGAAAACGAATTTGAAAAATTTTAGCACTACAAAAATTATTCTCTCTCTCTTAGCGATAGCTTTAACCATTACGGCCTGCAAAAAGGATTTCAACAACGATCCGATAGAAGCTGCTGGTATTGGCTTTGTTCATGCATCACCTGGAACAGGCGCGTTGGATTTTATCTTAGATAACCAAAAAATAAACAGCTTTACCTACACTAAAGATTTAGGATACTATGCTGCTTATCCGGGAATAAGATTGGTGGGGGTTGCTAAAAAAGACACTTTAAAATACCTAACCACGGCTCAAGCGACATTAAAAGAAGGATCATTTTATTCGGTTTTCGTAGTAGATACTTTAAAATCAACAAAACTTTTAATCCTTGAAGATGATTTAAAAGCACCTGAAACTGATAAGGCTAAAGTTCGTTTTGTAAACTTAAGTCCAGGTTCAGCTCCATTTGATTTAGCAATTGCAGGCACTGATGCCCCTTTATTTACCGCAAAAGCATTTAAAGAGTTCACCACTTTTAGCAATATTGCACCGAATGACAGCTATACTTTCCAATTAAAGCAAAGCGGAACAGTTAAAGTTAGCTTACCAGCTGTTAAAATCGAAAAAGGTAAAATTTATACCATCTGGGCTAAAGGCTTATCTAGCAAAACCGATAGTACTGGAGTTGGCTTATCAGTGATGACAAATAAATAAAAATATTTCACTCTACCTGTGAAAACGAAAATTGACACCACTCAAAAAATTGGGTGGTGTTATTTTCTTAAATTTGCAATAATTAATCATGATAAACCTTTAATAAATAGTCCTTTACAGGAGTGATAAAAAAAATACTCAGTTTTGAGGAAATTTTAAAAGGCTGTGTAAAAAACGACAATAGCTGTAAAGAAATGATGTATAAATCATTTTATGGCTATTTAATGGGCATAATTTTAAGGTATACCAAGAACCCTTCGGATAGTGAAGAGCTTGTAAATGATAGTTTTATCAAGATTTTCAAACATGTTGGCGGCTTCAAGGCACCAAAAAATCCAGAAGAATTACAGCGATCGTTTAAAGGTTGGATTGCCCAGATTGCTTCGCGGACGGCGATAGACAAAATACGGAGTTCGAAAGTTCAGTTTTATGTTGATGATTTAGCAGAAAGCGAACATCCGGTTACCCAGGTTTCGGTTGCTTCGGAACTACACGTTAACGATATTTTGAATTTACTAAATCACTTACCAGATACACAGAGACTGGTATTTAACTTATATGAAATTGAGGGCTTTGCCCACGATGAAATTTCGAAGATGTTAAACATTCCTGAAAGTTCCAGTCGTGTTTACCTTACACGTTCTAAAAATAAGTTACGTACCCTTTACCTAAATACTATGGTTAATTCATACGAAAAAAATGGATAAGGAATTAATTGAGCATATCACCGCGCAACTCCAAAACCATGAGGAAACATACCCTAATGGTGCTTGGGAGCGCTTTTCGGAGAAAAAAAATAAGAGACGAGGTATCGCTTTTTGGCCTTTATGGGCTGCTGCTGCCTTAATTTTGATCTTTGGAGGTGTATTTTTTGCGCAAAACAATAGCGATCAGAAAAAAGATATTGCAATAACTAAACCTAAAGTTCAGCAAAATGCTACGGCCGATGCGAAACCAAATACCAACATTGAAACTAAAATTGATTCTACTTCATTAAATAACGATACGGCCCCTGTAAATAACCTAGCAGCCAATCGTCCAGCCAAAATTACGGAAAGCACAAAACCATTATTAACAGCAGAGCAGACCAGTTATTCGTTTATTAATACATCAGAACAATTGGCTCCTGTAAACAATAACCTTTTAGATAATAAGCTTGCTGGTGCTAATCTTTCAAACCTGCAAACAAAACAGTTTGATATTTTAACGGAAAAGAAGAAACCTCAACCCATTGCGCAAACAAGTTTTGAAAAACTGCTTGCCCAGGATAGTTATGCGAATCAACAAAAATTGCCGTCGAAAACAAACGTGAACTCTAAATGGCAGCCCGATGTGTATATTGCGCCAGCAATGGGCAATGATAATAAAGTAACCATGAACTATGGCTTTTCTTTATCGTATGCCATTGCCAATAAATTATCAATAAGTTCTGGCGTTTCTTATGCCTCTATTAGCACCACGGAATCGTTAAATGCTTCCGCGCCACAAACCCTATCTGGCAAAAACCTCGAATCGGTTGATGCTAAAGTGCGTGGAATTAATGTTCCTTTAGAATTAAAATACAACATAAGCGATAAGCTCTACACCAATATAGGGGTTTCTGCACTGGCCGTTATAAACAATTCGCAGCAGAACAACTACATTGTAAATCAGGTACAAAGTTTTTCTTCTCCGACAGTAAATGGCTATGCAGATTCGAAGACATTGATTGTGAAAGAAAAAACGACCGAGCCACAGCCCGAAGCCAATATAGATCCCGATAAATATATCGGATTTTATAATTTTTCTTTAGGTTATAAACAAAAAATATCCAAAAAGAACAATATTGCCATTGAGCCTTTTTTAAGGCTGCCGATGAAAACTTTTTCCAAAGAAAATCTTAACCTCACCAATGGCGGACTGCGTTTGAAGATCGATTTTTAGAAAAAAACTAAGATATTTAGTATATTTGGTTAAATACCTCATATGAAAAATATCAAGCCATATCCTAATGAGGAGGAGCTACCTCCAATTAAAACACTTAACGAGGTTGATTTTTCTACAACTTACAGTTATGCCGATTATATGCGCTTCGAATTTGAGGAACGCTTAGAGATTATCAAAGGTTACATTTTCAAGATGAGTCCGGCTCCTTCCAGGGTTCATCAAAAAATATCGGGAAGAATTTACGTGCCGATCTACAATGCATTAAATCGTCATAAATGTGAAGTGTATGCAGCACCTTTTGATGTTCGTTTAGCAAAGAAAACTCAAGATGATAAAGAAGTTTTCACGGTGGTGCAACCCGATATCGTTGTAGTTTGCGATCAGACTAAGCTCGATAAGCGTGGATGCATAGGTGCACCCGATATCGTTGTCGAAATTTTATCACCAGGGAACAGCAAAAAAGAGCTGATTAATAAATACGAAGTTTATAAAGAAACAGGTTTTAAAGAATACTGGATAGTTAGTCCATCTTATAAAACTTTTTCAGATATATTCTTGATGAAAAAGGTAAGTTTCAACCTACCAAATTGTTAACCGTTGGCGAAGAGGTAACCACAATGATTATACCGGGCTTTAAGCTTGTTTTAGACGAGGTTTTTCAAGATTAAAACATAGATATCAACGAAAGAAGTCAGGTTTAAACAGCAATTTGCTATTTAAAACCTGACTTCCTTGAAATCGCTTATCTATAATTAGTGACCTGAATGACCATCAGCTCCGTGAGCATGACCATGAGCCAATTCATCTTGAGTAGCTTCACGTACATTTAAAATCACACCGCTAAACACTAAGTTTTTACCAGCCATCGGGTGGTTTAAATCTACTGAAATGGTGTCGTCGTGAACAGCAGTAACACCTGCTCTAAACTGGTTACCATTGTTATCTTGTAAAGGAATCACATCACCTACATTTGGCAATTCGCCACCAGCTTCAGTAAACATCGTTTTTGGAAGATCAGCAAAAGCACCTGGATCGATATCACCGTAACCATCTGCTGCAGATAGCTCGAAGCCATATTCATCACCAGTTTTCAAACCGGTTAAATGCTCTTCAAATTTAGGCAACATCATGCCAACGCCATATAAAAATACTAAAGGATTTTGTTCGTCAGCTTTTTCTACAAAAACTTGTTGTCCTTCTTCGTTAGTAGTATGCAATTCGTAAGTTAACGCTACTACAGAGTTTGGTGAAATATTCATTTAAATTAATTTATTGTAAATACTCTAATGCGTCCTCAACAGTGTTAACCGGCAACTGGCATACTTTATTTCGGCAAATATAAACTTTTGTTTCGTTGCTTTGCTTACCTTTTAACAGCGGTAAGCTACTTTTTGTTCCGCCTAATGTAATTTTGTTCGGAATATAATGTCCGCTTAATGCTAATTTAATATTATCGCTTTCTAAACCGGTAATGGCAATTTCGTTTATGCCGTAAATTTCGTTTAACAGTTGAATCGCCCAGTTCGAATAAGCAGAACCGTAACTTTTAATCTTCGGCTGAACCGCAGCAAGCATTTCTGAGGCTTTTTCGGTATATTGTTCAATATCGAAAAGCAGGCCCAATTTCTTCAAATTCTGCGCCATGGTAGAGTTTGAAGCCGGAATTACATTATCCATTACTTCATGTTTACGGGCAATTAAATCTTCACTTTCTGCTGAGGTATAGAAAAACATTGGCGAATCTCTATCCGTAAAATTAGCGATCACATAATCGGTCAATAATTTTGCTTCATCTAGCCATTTTTCATCAAAATCAGCTTCGTAAAGGGCAATTAGCGCTTCAATAAAAAAGGCATAATCATCTAAGAAACCCGTAATAGAAGCCTTTCCGTTTTTATAATTGCGGTATAAGCCACCGTTTTCTGATTTTAAATGACTTAAAATAAAATTGGTCGCTGTTGAAGCTTTTTCATAATATGGTTGATGATTCAATACCTCTGCCGCATCAGCCAAAGCTTTAATCATCATACCATTCCAGGCAGTTAAACATTTATCATCCAAACCTGGTCGGATTCTTTTACCACGAACGGCCAATAATTTTTCCTTAGCTGAGTTTACCTTATCGTAAAGCACCTCTGCCGAGATATTAAATTTTGCAAGTAAATCATCATCGCTGATCGTTTTACGTAGGATATTAGTTTGTTCTTCTTCCCAATTACCTTCTTCGGTGATGTTGTAGTAAGCGCCGATTAACCCGGCATCTCCTGCCAAAACCTGATCGAATTCTGCTTTATCCCAAATGTAAAACTTCCCCTCTACCCCTTCGCTATCTGCATCCAGTGCCGAGTAAAATAAGCCATCTGTTGAAGTCATCTCCTGAAAAACCCAATTTATGGTTTCAACAACAGTTTGTTTAAAAGAATCGAATTTGGTACACTGATAAGCTTCGGTGTATAAACTAATGAGTTGAGCATTATCATAAAGCATCTTTTCGAAGTGCGGCACATGCCATTTATCATCAACCGAATAACGGGCAAATCCGCCTCCAATCTGATCGTAAATACCGCCTCTACTCATTTCTTCGAGCGTATGGCAAACTGCTGTAAAAACAGATTCATCGTCTTTTAAAAAGCCATAACGCAATAAAAAGACCCAATTATTGGGTAAAGGAAATTTTGGTGCACGGTTATAACCTCCGTAACCAATATCGAAATGACGTTTCCATGGATCGATAATTTCTGTTAAATGTTCATGGGTATACGCTTCTGCGGTTACTGCAGGGATTATCTTTTCACTGTCTTTAATACCAGAAGTTAACCGCTCAGCATATTGGATAGCCTTATCGGGTTCATTTGCCCAAAGGGCGGCAACATTTTCCAGAATATTGATCCAATCGTTTTTCCTGAAATAGGTTCCGCCATAAATTGGGCGTTGATCCGGCAAACAGATACAATTTAAGGGCCAGCCCCCACTGCCTGTCATGAGCTGGATGGCGTACATATAAATCTGATCAATATCCGGCCGCTCCTCGCGGTCTACTTTAATACAGATAAAATGACGGTTCATCACTTCGGCAACTTCATGATTCTCGAAGCTTTCGCGTTCCATTACATGGCACCAATGGCAGGCCGAATAGCCAATGCTCACCAATATGAGTTTATTTTCTCTTTTTGCCTTTTCTAACGCTTCTGCACCCCATTCGTACCAATGAACAGGATTATGGGCATGTTGCAACAAATAGGGTGAAGAAGCATGAATTAGGTTATTGGTATCTGACATGGTGAATGACGTAAAATGTAAACGGAAATCGATTTTAATCGAGGTGTAAATCTATTAATAATCTACAAACCTGTTTCTATTTAGTTTTTGTTTTTATACTTTAGTTGGAAATCTAAATGATGAATGGAATTAAGCAAAAATGAGTTATTTAATCGAAATCTGACGCGGTGCGTTACTAATTGAGTTGGACAGATTATCGGCTTTTATCCAGATTTGCAAACCTTACACCTTCAGCCTTCAACCTTAAAGCCATGAAAATCACCCATACCGAAATATACCGCTTTAGCATACCGATGGAACCTTTTGTTATTGCAACCGGAACCATGCATTTTGCCCAGAATGTATTAGTGAGGATTTATACCGATGTTGGCATTCACGGCATTGGAGAATGTTCTGCTTTCCCGATGATTGTGGGTGAAACACAGGAAACCTGCATTGCCATGGCTAAAGACTTCGCCGCCATTTTAAAAGGTAAAGATCCATTGGAAATTCCGGAGCGGATGAATGATTTATTGGGTTATGCCGATCATAACAATACCATTAAAAGTGCTTTCGATATGGCATTATTTGATATTGCGGCCAAAAATGCCAAACTACCATTGTATAAATTTCTTGGCGGAACCAAACGTACCATAGAAACCGATATGACAATTGGTATCGATACGCCCGAGGGAATGGCTACGACAGCTTTGAAATATAAAAGTCAGGGTTGCCGTATCCTAAAAATTAAGCTGGGCAAAAAAGTGCACGATGATATAGAAAGGGTAAAACATATCCGCGAAGCAGTGGGCGAAGATTTGGTTTTACGTTTAGATGCTAATCAGGGCTGGAGTTTTGATGACGCTTTATTTGCTTTAGGTGAATTAGAAAAATATAATATTGAATTTTGTGAACAACCCATGCGCACCTGGTACGATGATAAATTACCAGAACTGAACGTAAATTCGCCTATTAAGTTAATGGCCGATGAAAGCTGTTACAACCATCATGATGCCCGCAAACTGATCAATAGCCAGTCTACAAGCTATTTAAACATTAAATTCTCTAAATCCGGAGGTATTTTAGAAGCGCAAAAAATCCATGATGAAGCCCTGCAACGAGGTATAAAATGTATGATTGGGAGCATGCTCGAAACCCGGATTGCTTTAAGCGCCAACCTGCATTTTGCATTGGCCAGTCCTAATATTGAGTTTTTTGATCTGGATACAGCGCTACTGGGGCACCTGGTCGATCCAGTTATAGGTGGCTTAACCTATAACGGCTATTTTCTTGATGTTCCTGAAGAAATCGGTATCGGTGCAGAAGCAGATGAATTTTTCTTAGCGAAATGTGAAAGCTGGACGGTTTAGTCATTGGTTCAGTCGTTCACTAGTTCATTAGTTTTCTAGCGAGCGGACTGGAATGCTTCAGTGATTCGACCGCTTATCGGTTCTCTCATGTGGCATCAAATTTAATTTAGAAGTTTGTTAGATGCTGTTGCTAGGCTATGCGCCCAGACCAATGAACCAATGACAAGTGAACCAATAACTAATGACTAATGAACTAATAACCTATCTAAAGCCAAACTATCGCCATTAAAAGCATTAAAATCGACTACATGACCGATACCATTAATTTTAGCTTTATCAGAATGCTGCCAAAATTTCCAGCGGCTTTTATCCATCCTTAGTTTTGGTTGATAATAATGGGCGATCCACAAAGGATAATCGTCAAAAAAATCGGCTAAATAATCTTCATAGAATTTAAGCCCTGTATAAACAATTGGTCTTACTTTGGTTTTCATTTCTACATAATTGAGAAAATCAGAAAGTTCTGCCCTCATTTTTAGCGGTGAAACCCCATCTAAAGATTCAATATCTACAACAGGTGGTAAATCACCTTTCTCGATATTTACCACTTGCAGGAAAAATTTAGCCTGTGTTTTGCCGTCCTTTTTTGGTCTGAAAAAATGATAGGCACCGCAAATAATGCCTGCTTTTGGGGCTTCACGCCAATTGCGTTGAAAATAAGGGTCAACCAACATTAATCCCTCCGTGGCTTTGATAAAGGCAAAACGGATACTTACTTCATCCTCTTTCATTTCCTTTACTTTTTGCCAGTTTATTTTGCCTTGATAGTAGGAAACGTCGATACCGTGAACGGTATATTTTTTCGGGATTTTGATGTTGAAACTTTCGTAGGTTCTGTAATTAGGGTCTTGTCCCCAGTCTTTAACCCAGCGCCATGTAGCCACAAAGCTCCTTAATACATAACCGTAGTAAAATGGAGAAAGCAAAATCAACAATAAACCTGCAATAACCAGTTTAAGTTGAACGGAAATACCACCCTTCTTTTTTCTTCCTGTTGTGGGTTTTCTGGCTACAGGTTTCCTAACGGCAGGTTTTCTGGCAACAGGGCTTTTGTTTATTGGGGTTCTTTTCTCTGGCGGCATTTGATCGGTTTCCGGATGCAAATTTGTAAAAAATTATGGGATATTCTTTGCTCATCTTTTTAATTCAACAAGCGGATATTGAATTCAGATGATTAATTAATATCTGGCTTTTGCTATTTTTACCACATCTAAATACAGCATGTTCAAACTTATTTTCAACACTTATAAAACATCATTCAGCGGATTAAGCAGAGAAACCTGGCTTTTAAGCATTGTAATGATGTTTAACAGATGTGGAAGCATGGCTGTTCCGTTTATGGGCTTATACGTTACCCAAAGTTTACATCGCTCGGAAATGGACGCTGGTTTGATTATCACCTTATTTGGCATAGGTTCAATTCTGGGTTCGGCAACAGGAGGGAAATTGACCGATATGATTGGTTTCCGCCCGGTACAGATCCTTTCGTCGATAGTAGGCGGTTTACTTTTCATCCTCTTTTCTACAATTACTCACTTTTACAGTCTATGCATTTTAACTGTTGTTATCAGCTTTTTTTCTGAGGCATTCCGTCCTGCAAATTTCACCGCTGTTGCACACTATGCTGCAGAAGGGACAATAACAAGGTCATATTCTTTAAACAGACTCGCAGTAAACATCGGTTGGTCAGTAGGTATTAGTTTGGCAGGAATTATAGCTTCAATTAATTATAAGCTTTTGTTTATTGTTGAAGGCGGGGTAAGCATTATTGTTGGTTTATTAATCCTGTCGTTTTTGCCACAAGTGAAAGATTTTATTAAAAAGGCTAAAGAAAATGCCAGCAACATGGTTATTAAGAAACCATGGGAAGATATTTTCTATGTAAAGTTCATTCTGCTTACTACTATTTTTATTACCTGCGCCTTTTTAATGTTTAGGGTTGTTCCGGTATTTTTTAAGGAACAATGGCATATTGATGAGTTTCAAATTGGAATTATTATAGGCCTTAATGGGGCTGTAATCGCTTTGTTTGAAATGATCATGATCAACAAGATTGAAGCCAAAAGATCGCCAATGTTTTTTATTATTGTTGGTGCGGTTCTATTTTCAATTTCGTACATCATTTTAAGCGCCCCGGTTAGTTTCCATATTGTTGCAGCAGTACTTACCATTGTAGTTTTTACCTGCGGAGAGATGCTCACCTTACCTTTTATAAATACCATCGTAATTAGCAGAAGCAACGAACATAATAGGGGCTTATATGCAGCCGGATACACGTTGAGTTGGTCGTGTGCACAAGTTTTTGGCCCATATTTCGGCTTCTTGATCGCCAAAAACTTCGGCTACAACTGGCTTTGGTTAGGGCTGGCAGGTATGCTTTTATTATGCACCTGGGGGTTTAACACACTTAATAAAAAGCAGGCAAAAACTGTTTTACAAAAAAGTGAAGTTCAGCTGGAAATGGAATAATTTCCAGCCGGACAGGAATTATTTTACCTTCTGGGCTTTTACGCCTTCATTGGTAATCTTTACGGGAAGAATAGTACCATCAGCATCAAATTTCATTTCATCAATGCAGGTAACGCGATGGTTTCCATCAGTTTCGGTTAAAGGGCGACGGTGGTAAACAATATAATATTGCCCTTTTTTCTCGTTGATAATTACAGAATGGTGGCCTGCGCCGGTAGCAATAGCCGCATCTTGCTTTAATATTTTGCCAATCCGCTTAAACGGACCGAATGGCGAATCGCCAACGGCATAAGCTACTGAGTAATCGGGACCAGTCCAGCCGCCTTCGCTCCACATGAAATAATATTTACCATTTCTGATGAACATATATGGCCCTTCTACATAATTATCAGGTGTGATTTCTTTAAAAGTTGTACCATCTCCAAAAGGTAAAAAGCCAGTAAAATCTTTATTCAACTTTGCAATATTGCAGTGTTTCCAGCCACCATAAATTAAATAATACTGGCCGTCTTTATCTTTAAACACAAACTGATCAATAGGTTGAGCGCCATTATGGAATTTATCTACCAAAGGTTTCCCTAAATGGTCTTTATAAGGTCCCTCCGGTTTATCGGCAACGGCTACGCCAATTCCACCAATTTCTTTATCGCTCTGAATATCGTTAGCACCAAAAAACAAATAATATTTTTTATCTTTTTGAACAATCGCAGGGGCCCACATGGCTTTGTTGGCCCATTTAACAGCAGCAGTGTCTAAAATATGCGGGTGTTTTTTCCATTTCACCAAATCATCAGATGAAAAGGCATCTAAAAAAACCTGTTCTCTATATTTAGCAGAATAGGTTGGATAAACCCAGTACTTATTATTAAAAATAGCCGCATCAGGGTCTGCATACCAACCTTGAAATATTGGATTTCCAGACTGATTAATCGTTTTAGTATCTTGAGCTAAAGAAGTCAGCCCGGATAAAAGTAAAAGTGATGAGAATAGATATTTCATGGCAGCAATTTAGAAAAAAATCTGTGGTTTAAAAATTTGAGGTTCTTTTTAACCGCAAAGCACTCAAAGAAAAAGGCGCAAAGTACGCTGAGTTTCCAGATGAAGAATGCTTTTGGAAAGCAATCGCAGTACCTTTTGGTTTCGCCAGCCCCGCTCCCGTTCCTGCTCCGATGAAGAATCGGGAGCATCCACTAGGATCGGGTTTAGGTGGCAGGGCCGATGATACTATTTAAAGTTTTTATGGCGAATGCAAGGAACAGGCTTTGCTTCAAAGAACAGCCCGCTGTTAAATAAACCCGACAAAGCCAAATAGCCCGGAATGGAGCACAGCGAAATGAGGACTATAGGCGATGGCGGGACTGCAGTAGCTATGAAAAACTAACCGTTCATTTACAAAAAAGAAATCGTCATCTCGACTGAAGCACAGTCCCGAACTTTCGGGAGAGAGATCTGCTGAAAATAGATTTCTCGACTGCGTTGCACTCCGCTCGAAATGACGATCCGTTGCGTCAGAATGAATAAATTAAATCAAGCTTATTTACTCAGCTCTGCGAAATATTTATGGAATAACGGCAAAGTTTCTATTCCTTTATAATAATTGTAAATATCATATTTCTCATTCGGAGAGTGTAAAGCATCGCTATCTAAACCGAAGCCAAAAAGTACCGATTTAATACCCAGTACATCTTCAAATAAGGCTACGATAGGAATACTACCACCACCACGGGTTGGAATAGCCTTTTTACCAAAACTATCTTCAATTGCTTTTTCGGCCGCCTGGTAAGCAATACTATCAGTTGGGGTTACCACTGGTTCGCCGCCGTGGTGAGGCGTAACTTTTACCTTTACATTTTTAGGCGCAATGCTTTCGAAGTGTTTGGTAAAAATCTCGGCAATTTCTTCTGAGCTTTGGTGTGGAACCAAACGCATAGAAATTTTTGCATTGGCTTTACTCGGTAATACGGTTTTTGCACCTTCGCCAATGTAACCGCTCCAAATTCCGTTTACTTCTAAAGTTGGACGGGTACCTGTACGCTCTAAGGTTGAATAACCTTTCTCGCCCCAAACTTCTTCGATATCTAAATCCTTTTTATATTCTGCTTCGTCGTAAGGTGCAGAATTTAATGCTTTTTTCTCCTCATCTGTTAACTCAAGCACTTTATCATAAAAGCCAGGGATAGTGATGTGGTTATTTTCATCGTGTAATGAAGCGATCATTTTACAAAGAATAGTAGCTGGATTCGCGACTGCTCCACCGTAAACTCCTGAGTGTAAATCGCGGTTCGGACCAACTACTTCAACTTCCATATAAGCTAAACCGCGTAAACCGGTTTCGATTGATGGATGTTCCATGCTGATCATCGAAGTATCAGAAATTAAAACTACATCGGCCTTTAAACGCTCGGCATTCGCGTTTACAAAAATACCCAGATTTGCAGAACCTACCTCTTCTTCGCCTTCGATCATAAATTTAACGTTACAGGCCAAAGTATTGGTCTGCATCATCAGTTCGAATGCTTTTACATGCATATAAAACTGTCCTTTATCATCGCAAGCACCTCGGGCATAAATTTTACCATCGCGTACTGTTGGCTCAAAAGGTGGTGTATGCCAAAGTTCTAATGGATCTGCCGGTTGAACATCGTAATGACCATATATTAAAACAGTAGGTAAAGAAGCATCTATAATTTTTTCCCCATAAACAATAGGGTATCCTGCGGTTGGGCAAATTTCTACCTGATCAGCTCCTGCATCTTTTAATTTCTGCGCCACATAATCAGCTGTTTTTAAAACATCGCCTTTGTATTTCGGATCAGCACTTACCGATGGAAAACGCAATAACTCAAACAACTCATCTAAAAAACGTTGTTTGTGCGTTTCTACATAATTTTTAATCTCTTGCATAACAAAATGAATTTGGACAAATATAGGCTTTACCAAATAAAAAGGCACTTAAGCGGTTAATAAATTATCCCCATACCAGGGTAAAATTTTGCTTATAGCCAGACGGTTAATGGATTTAATTATTTTTTTTAGTTCAAAATCACGATTCTATTTTTTAAACTTAAAACGCGTCTTTTAGTAAATACAAAAAATGATTTAATGTTTGTAAAAAAATATAGTACAGCATTAATTATATTTAGTTTTTTGTAAATTGCGCCAATAACAGATATCCTTAAATCCTGTACGAAAGAATTTTAACAATGAAGTTTAGCGCCAAAGTATTTTTATCTCTGCTGCTGCTTCTTGTTGTCCGCATTTCTTCGTTAGCTCAAGTCCCCCCTGCTACTCGCGTAAGTTGCCCGGATGCAGCCCAATATTATTCGAAAGACAGTATAAATATTGTAACCTTTGGAGCCAGCACGGTAGAAGGTGTTAAAGGACTGGGGTTCCAAACCATGCTGCAAAACAACTTTTTGAACTGTTATACCAATAAGATAGTAGATATTACCAACCACGGTATCGGCGGACAAACAACCTTCCAGGGATTGCTCAGGATTGATAACGCAATAGCCAATAGAACAGGCTTTATTGTTATTGATATGGGTATTAACGATGCTTTAGCTATAGCTACAGGTAAAGGAAGTATAGCCGAAACCGTTGCTAATATGCGGGTATTGATTACAGCAAGCCTTAAACAGAAATTAGTCCCGATTTTATGTACACTCCAGTTTGTTGATGATAGGACCATTAAAAGTTATGTGGCTGTAAATACCAATATCAGAAATCTTAATACAGCCTACAAAAAATTAGCTGCCGAGTATAAAATATATTTAGCTGATGTAAATGCGGCCATGAGACGTGATTTTTCGCTTTATCAGGATCCTTTTCACCCAAATGCGCGCGGTTACAGGTTGGTGAGCTATGTAATTTTCGATGCAATTAATAAAGCAATTTTTGATAAATTCTTAAAATTCACCGTTTCTCAGAATTACCCTAACCCTGCAGCTATGCAAACCTTTATTGATGTTGTTTTGCCTGAAACAGACAAAATTAACATCCAGATTTACGATTTAATGGGGCGCCTGGTTAAAACAGTGGTAAATGAATATCTTAATACGGGAAAACACACCTTAGAAATTAACACCTCTACTTTTGTTCCCGGTATTTATTTCTTCAAAATCTCTTCCGATTCTGGTCAATACAATTCTGCAAAAAAGTTTATTGTAGCGAGGTAACAAAAGATTTAAACATTAGTCTATTTATAGATTAATATGTTTTATACCTTTAACCATGACTACTGAGACATTTTTCACCAATGAAGTTATTGATCTCGATCTTCTTCCAAAATACGAAGACATTCAGTTAAGCCGGCCACACCCCAATTATTGGAAAATCATCTGCATTAATCTGCTGATCTTTTTTGGCTTACTGGGAATAGCTCTTGGTATACTCCTATTCTTTGTTGATGAAGTAAAACCAAATGCCAAATGGATTATCCCCCTTTATTTAGCTTTATTAGCCATCTTCTTTCTACTTTTTCGTGCCAGTTTTAAGAAACGGGGTTATGCTATCCGCACACATGATGTCATATACAAAAGCGGAATTATAGCCGAATCGACAACAATTGTTCCTTTAAACAGGATTCAGCATATCGAATTAAATGAAGGGATTTTTTCCAGAATATACAAACTGGGATCGTTACAGCTATTTACCGCAGGTGGCCAAACGGGGCATATCCATATTTCGGGGATTGCAATTGATGATGCCAGGCGTATCAGGGATCTGCTTTTGAAAAAACTAGACCTACTTGAAAATCCAACAATAGAATTGAATGCCAATGAATAACGATTTTAGTAAACCGCAGCGCGAATCGGCCTTTGGTATCGTTGTAATGGGTGCGCATACCATGCTAAAAATTGGCAAGGCGAGTTTTTTCTTATTTATTATTGCCTTTGTAAAGATGTCGAGCACTTCTTTCACCTACCTGATATTAGGCATTTCTGCAATAATCATATTCAGTTTTATATTTGCTTATTTATGGTATTTAAAATTCACCTTCTTTTTAGATAAAGAAAAGCAGGAATTTGTGGTAAATAAAGGGATATTCAATCGCGATCAGGTCATTATTCAGCTTGATAAAATACAGCAGGTTAACATTAACCAGAATATTCTGCAGAAAATTATCGGCGTTTATGGGTTAAAAATCGATACTGCCGGTGCTCATGGAGAAGAAATAAGCATAAAAGCAATTGACGAAACTTCGGCCTATAACCTTAAAGAACATTTGTTAAATAGTAGAACCGTAACTGAAGCACAATCGGAAATTGAAAATGAAAACCACAAAATAGCAGAAACACCATTTTTAAGAATAAGTGCCTGGACTTTGTTCAAAGTAGGACTTACCTCTAATTATGGACAAAGTTTAGCTTTACTTGCCGCTTTTTTTTACACCGTTATTTATGAAGGCAGGCAGTTGCTTGATGCTTTTAAAATTAATAAAGATGAGATTCAGAGCACGGTAACGGGAATGCTGACCATTGTTACCGTTTTTATCTTAATTGCATGCCTTTTAATTGTATTGTTAATTATTAACCTGGTTAGAACCTTTTACAAGTATTTCGAGCTTGAAATTAGTGAACATAAAAACACACTTTTGCTCTCGTCAGGACTTATTGCCAAGAAAAACACCTTGATTAGTCCGAATAAAGTGCAGATTACCAAATACAGCCAGAACTACTTTCAGAAAAAGATGAATATGCTGAATATGAGTTTAAGGCAGGCTCATTTTGGTCAAAGTAAAAAAGGACATGAAATGCAGGGAAACACTTTGGAGATTCCGGGCTGTAACCCTACTGAGCGTGATGAACTGCTAAAAATGATACTGGGTGAAGCATTATTAAAAGGAAAAACCTTTATCCCCGATTGGCGTTTTTTAAATTTACCCATTTTCTTTAAACTGATTTTGCCTGTGGTGACATTTTTAATCATTGCATTTAATGTTGCTGAGCTGAAGCCTTATATCGGTGTATCAATTACTTATTTAATAATTGGCATCCTGATGATTTACATCAGTTATCGCCGGCATCGGGTTTCAGTAAGTCGGGATTTCATCATCAAAACCAGTGGAATCTGGGATATCTCAAATGAAATTATGGTACCGAATAAGATTCAGGCGATTACCACTTTTCAATACCCATGGCATAAAGGAGTAGATGTTGGCCATCTCACGTTACATACCGCTGCAGGCCAGATCCATTTTAAATATGGCAATTATACCGAAATCAAACAGCTGGTAAATTACTGGTTATATCAGGTAGAGCGTAAAAATGAGAATTGGATGTAATTTTAAAGAAAAAAACGATTCATATGAATACCAGGGAACAGATCATTTTAAATGAAGATAGATTATTAAAGGCGATACAGCATGGTGATATTGAGAATCTGGATCTGCTTTTGCATGAAGATTTACTTTTTAACCTGCCCAATGGAGTAACCATAACAAAGGCGATGGATATGGAAACTTATACCTCGGGAAATTTGGTTGTAAATTCTATTTTACCAGCTGAACAACAAATTAATCTGATTAACGATATTGCAGTTGTTAGTGTAAAAATTGACCTAAAGGCAGTATATAATTCACAATCCATCGAAGGTATTTTCAGATATTTAAGAGTATGGAAGGTGTTTGGTCAGGAGTGGAAAGTAATTGCCGGAAGTTGTGTGTCCATATAAAAATAACAGCTGCCAGGTTTAAATCCAGGCAGCTGCTATAATTCAATTAATTCTGATATGCCGCAGCAAACTCAGCAGCAAAATCTTTAAGCTTAATATTACCTAAAACAGGCCTGTTTTTGTAATAATCTACAAAAAGTTTATTGCTCCTGATTGCATCGCCCATTTCTACGTAGTTTTTAGCTATTTCTTCAGGTAAACCTGCGCCTACCATTCCGTTAAATGCATCTTCATCGCTAAATTCTATCCATGGTAATTCTGGTTTACCAATTGCCGTACCTAATGCCTTTGCAACATCGGCTGGCGTACTTTCATCATCACTGGCTACATATCGTATCGTTTTACCTGTAAAATTGCTCTCCAATACTTCAGCGGCTACTTCAGCAATATTATGTGGATGCACCAAAACTAGTTTTGCATCCGCACCAAAATTGGATCCCAAAATGTTTGCATGTTTAACCATATCAATGTTGGCTAAAAAGTTAATGTAGAAATAACCAGCACGCAAATGTTTTACATCTACCCCATTTAATGTAGCAAAAGTATTTTCTACATCGTGCAACCCTGCAATTGGCCCTGTTCCATCTGGTAGATCTGCACCTACACTACTTAAATTCACTACTTTTTTAACACCTGATTCTTTAATGGCAACAGCATAATTTTCGCCAATACTTTTAATATATTCCCTAAATTTTGGTGCTGCAAAATTCGGAGGAACCATGGTGTAAATGGCATCAGCCCCCGAAAAGGCCGATTTTAAAAATCCAGTATCGCTTACACTACCAATTAAGGCTATTGCGCCGAGCGATTTAATTTCTTCGGCTCTGTCAGCGTTGCTGCTAATAATTTTTACTTCGTGACCTTTAGCTATCAATATTTCGGCAAGCGGCTTTGTAATATTACCTGTTGATCCTGTTAATGTGATTTTCATGATTTTTTGTTTTTAAATATTGAATACAAAGCTATATTTGTACTTACTTTTATACAAGTACTTACCCCAAAGTATGTAACCATGACAGCTGTTAAAGAAAGTTCGACCCGTAATTTTAATAAAGGCATAGCACTAACCAGCTGCCCTGTTACTTTTGTAATGGAAAAAATTGGTGGTTATTGGAAACCGATTATTATTTTTCATTTAATGAGCGGATCAAAACGTTATAGCGAGTTAAAACGTGCAATACCACAGATCACTGAAAAAATGCTTATACAACACTTAAAGCAACTGCAAAATGATGAACTTGTTCATAGAGATGCACAAGCAGTTGTTCCTCCGGTAGTTACCTATAGCCTCACAAAATCGGGACAGGATCTTTTTCAGGTATTAGATTCGATGGTAGATTGGGCCGTTAAAAATGGCTCTGTTTAACTACTATACGTACTCACCTGGGCAATCAGAATGACAAATAAATTATTGAAGGTTTTAAACCTTCAATAGTAGCACAAACTAAATGATATAAACCTTAGCGAAGCGGATACCCAATATTATTAAGTTAATGGATAAATCGCAAAAAAGATGTCACCCAGAGCGTAGTCGAAGGGCATTTATTTGCGTTTATCTATCTCAAAAAGTCTTCAACTACGCTCTCCACAGGAGTCCTTCGGACAGCCTGACAATCGCGGTGCTTAATTAATGACATTGAGTGGTCCCTGCAGGCTGAAGAACGAAGTCGAAGCTTACAAACGTAACGCAGGAACCAGCTTGATTACCCGCACAGGCATTGCGATCAGAAAAGAAATTAGGCGATATATATTTTTTATTGACTGGAAATGAAAGGACGGTTTTTCATTGGAGGTTGCAGTCCTGCTGTTCGCTGTAGTCCCGACGTGAAGTCGGGAGCTGCCGCTGCCATCAGGTTTACTAACAGCGTGTGTGCACCCTGCAACCCTAAAAATGAAATGCTGTTTTAGCCATTTAGCCCCGGATGAAGCGGTACCCTGCAGGCCGAGGAACGAGGCCAAAGCGTACAAACGGAACACGGGAATCAACTTGATTTCTTGTATAGGCACTGCGCTCCGAAAAGAAAATTACTTGATAAACAGGCAATATATTTTTTTTATTGACTGGAAATGAAAGGATGGTTTTTCATTGGAGATTGCAGTCCTGCTGTTCGCTGTAGTCCCGACGTGAAGTCGGGAGCTGTCGCCGCCATCAGGTTTACGAACAGCGAAGGTGCACAAGCAGCCTCAAAAATGAAATACGGGTTAACTTTTCCAAAACCAAAAGAAAATCATTTTAAATTGGCGGGAGCGCCTATAGTATCATTATCCCCTTAATATTTCCTACTTGCTTATAAACTGCAATCACCTCATCAGCAGTTTGCATAATCTTTTTTACCGTAATTGAAACATATTTCCCAGTTTTTGAAGCATGCTCAATAAACTCGTCATCAGGTAAAACGGCGCGTAAATCTTGTATTTTGTCTAATCCGCCCGTAATAATAAATTTAAAATTGTAAACACCCGGAAACTGCTCAACACTTTCCAGTTTCTCTTTTAAATTGGCATAAATATCTGTATTTGTTCCCTCGGGGATATCAGTAAACTCGATATCCTTATTTATTTTTTTCTCGTCCATTCTGAAAACATATCAAATTCTATACCCAAATAAATAGGGTGCAATTCTGACAGCATTTAAATAAACCAAGGTGAAGCGAATGTCGGCTCAGACTGAAAGAAAGATTCTGACCACGAAGTAGCTATTAGACCTAAACTTAATAAGAACAGCTAATAAAACAAGTTCAGAATGACGGGTCACAAAATAAACTGTGGGTTTTAAACCCCAATAGTAGCACAAACCCAGTCTACATAAACCTGGGCGAAGCGGATACCGGCCCAGAGGGTAATGCCTGCAGGCGTATGAGCAGAGCAAAGGGCTACCGAATCCGATGAAATACAGCTGTTGCTTTTCTAAAAATCAAAGGAGCAGATTTACCATAGCCTTATTAGCCCCAATAAAATAAGGGACATTTTACCATATAAGATAGATAAGGACCATATAAGCCAATAACGGATAGATTCTGACCACAAAGTAGCTATTAGACCTAAAAAACAATAAGAACAGCTAATAAAACAAGTTCAGAATGACGGATTATTAAAATCGGGCGTCATTTCGACTGCAGTGTAGTCCCGAATGGTCGGGAGAAATCTTTGAACTATTTTAATAGATCTCTCCACTACGGTCGAGATGACGATACCGCTCAGCCTATCATCCTCAATGTTTTTCTTTAACTAATTACTAACAACTTTGGCAAAAAGCGCTAGGAATTGTTATTTTTGAACCTCAAAAAAACAGGAGCCGATTTGGATTATTTAGCAGGATTAAACCCACAACAAAGAGCAGCAGTAGAGAACACTAAAGGACCAGTAATGATTGTTGCAGGTGCAGGTTCGGGCAAAACCAGGGTAATTACATTTCGTGTAGCCCACCTGATTCAAACCGGTACCGATCCATTTAACATCCTGGTTTTAACCTTTACCAACAAGGCGAGTAAAGATATGCGTGAGCGTATCAGTAAAGTGGTTGGCGCAGAGGCAAAGAACATTTGGATGGGTACTTTTCACTCTGTTTTTGCCAAAATTTTACGTGTAGAAGCTGAGAAAATCGGTTATCCAAGCAATTTTACCATTTACGATACGGATGATAGTAAAAGTGTAATCCGCGCTATTTTGAAAGAAATGCAGCTGGATGATAAATTATATGCAGCGAACTTTGTTTTTAATAGAATTTCATCAGCCAAAAATAATTTAATTTCCTGGGGTGAATATCAGGCTAACGACCAGATACAGGCCGAAGATATCCAGAATAAACGCCCATTAATTGGTCAGATTTACGAAACCTATGCCAAGCGCTGTTTCAGAGCTGGGGCAATGGATTTCGACGATTTGTTGTTCAAAACCAATATTTTATTGAAAGAACATCCTGATGTTTTAAATAAATACCAGCAGAAATTCAGATACCTGATGGTGGATGAGTACCAGGATACCAACTTTTCGCAGTATACTATTGTGAAAAAACTGGCTGCTGCTTATCAGAACATCTGCGTGGTAGGTGATGATGCACAGAGTATTTACGCATTCCGTGGTGCAAACATCCAGAATATTTTAAATTTCGAACGCGATTATCCTGATTTAAAAGTTTATAAATTAGAACAGAATTACCGTTCTACCCAAAATATTGTTGATGCAGCGAGCAGTATTATTGCCAACAACAAAAACCAGCTCGAAAAGAATGTTTTCTCTGATAATGAACCTGGTGACCGTATTAAAGTTTCGCGGGCTTTTACCGATAACGAAGAAGGTAAACTGGTTGCCGAAGCCATTATTCAGGAGCGTAGCACTAAGGGATACCAGCACAACGATTTTGCCATTTTGTATCGTACCAATGCGCAAAGCAGGGCCATGGAGGAGGGTTTACGTAAATTAAATATTCCTTACCGGATATATGGCGGTCAGTCTTTTTACCAGCGCAAGGAGATTAAAGATTTAATTGCATATTTCCGTTTAACTTTTAATCCGAAGGATGAAGAGGCTATAAAACGTGTAATTAATTATCCTAAACGTGGTATCGGCGATACCTCTATTGACAAAATTATTGTTGCGGCAGATCAGCATGGAAAAACCATGTGGGATGTAATTTCGAATGCGCACGAATATGTAGACGGACGTTTAGCCAATCAATTGAACGATTTTGCCATGATGGTGCAAAGCTTTCAGGCAGAGGCAAAAAAGCTCGATGCCTATGATACGGCTTTGTTTATTGCCCAACATGCGGGTATTTTAAAAGAACTATATACTGACGATAGCGTTGAAGGACGTGCGAGATACGAAAATATCCAGGAATTATTAAATGGTATTAAGGAATTTGCAGAACGCGAGGATATTGAAGAAAAAGGTCTGGATATCTTTATGCAGGATGTTGCGCTTTTAACCAACGATGATAAGGATGGAGACAAAAATAAGGATACGGTTTCTTTAATGACGATCCACTCGGCCAAAGGTTTGGAGTTTAAAAACGTGTTTATAGTGGGATTGGAAGAAAATCTGTTTCCATCGCAAATGTCGTTAACCAACCGAACTGATTTAGAGGAAGAGCGCCGTTTGTTTTATGTGGCCATTACCCGTGCCGAAGTAAAATTAACACTTACTTATGCCACTTCGCGTTACCGCTGGGGAACGTTAACCAACTGTGAACCAAGCCGTTTTATTAACGAAATTAATCCGAAGTTTTTAGAATTGGATGTTAAACCGGCCAAATCGAACAGTTTTGAAGGTAATTTTGATGATGACCGCAAAACATGGACTTCGCAGCCGCGCGATTTCTTCAGCAAGCCAAAACCAGCAGCCGGTGCAACTACTTCTGCCCCACCAGCCCGTCCGAAAACAACATCGTTACTGGCAAAAGCTCACGTGCCAACGCCTGGCTTTACCCCATCACAACCACATGAATTTCAGGGTGGTATGGAAGTTGAGCACGAAAAATTCGGTTTCGGAAAAATTATCAGCTTAGAGGGAACTTTGCCTGATGTTAAGGCTACTGTATTCTTCCAGGGCTTAGGTAATAAACAACTATTGCTTAAGTTTGCGAAACTGATGATTGTGAAATAGTTTTTTGCCACAAAGACACCAGGGACACTAGGAAATATCATGTTAATCTTTGTGTTCTTTGTGTCTTCGTGGTTTAATACGTAAGATGGGAATATAATTATCCATCCAGCTCTGTGCACTCTGCGCTTTTCTCTCTGCGTCCTTTGCGGTAAAAACACCAAGTTTAAAACTTGAAAAACCACAAAATTATCCTTATTATTGAACTCGGTTCTCCCGATTACAAACCATGCAACTTACTAGGTTAGAAATTAAAGGTTTTAAGAGCTTTGGCGATAAAGTGACCATCAATTTTAATGAGGGTGTTACCGCTATTGTTGGTCCTAATGGTTGTGGAAAATCAAACGTAATCGATGCCATGCGCTGGGTTTTGGGAGAGCAGAGCACCAAAGCACTTCGTTCAGAAAAGATGGAGAACATCATTTTCAACGGAACAAAAAACCGTAAACAGGCACAGCTTGCCGAGGTTTCATTAAGCTTTGATAATACCAAGAACATCCTTCCAACGGCCTATTCACAGGTTACCGTAACCCGTAAACTTTATAGAAATGGCGATAGTGAGTACCGTTTAAACGATGTTCAATGTAGGTTAAAAGATATTACCGACCTTTTTCTGGATACCGGAATCGGCTCTGATAGTTATTCGATCATTGAACTGAAAATGGTTGATGAAATTATTACCAATAAAGAACATAGCCGTCGTTCTTTATTTGAAGAAGCATCTGGAATTTCGAAATACAAATTACGTAAAAAACAGACTTTCAGTAAGTTAAAAGATACAGAAGCCGATTTAGAGCGGGTTGAGGATTTACTTTTCGAGATCGAAAAAAACCTTAAAACCTTAGAAAATCAGGCACGTAAAGCTGAACGTTATTATAAGTTAAAAGAGCAATACCGCGAACTGAGTGTTCAGTTGGCTACACACCGTATTGCCTTTTTCCGTACCGACTTAAATGCTTTAGAAACACAGGAGCAAAATCTGCAGGTAAACCGCACCGAACTCAGCACCAAAATAGATACCGGTGAAGCTGAACTGCAAAAGCTTAAATTAGGCAGTATCAGTCAGGAAAAGAACCTTTCTGTTCAACAAAAGGCCACAAATGAGTTTGTTTCCAAAATTCGTGCTTACGAGAGTGAAAAAAAAGTAAAGAACGAACAGATGCGTTTTTTACAGGAAAAAGAAACACGTTTATCTGGCGAGCTCGAAAAAGATAAAAATCAGGTTAACCACATTAAATACAACATCAAACGTTTAAATGAAGAAGTTTTAACAGAAACTGAGATTTTTAACCGATTGGAATCTGATTTAAAAGCCTTAAAATCTACGCTCGACACTTTACGTGAGCAACAGCAGACCGAGAAAAACAGGATCGACAACCTGATTAAATCTGTTAACGACCTGCAAAACCAGGTATATCAATCGCAAAAAGAAATTGATATCCTGAATATTCAGAAAGATGCCTTAGTACAGGAAACCAACCGAAATGTAGATGATACCGAAACCAAAACTTTAGAGTTAAAGGCTTTCGATCATGCTTTGGCCGAACTTGATATCCAGGTTAGGGAAAAGCAGGCCAATATTAAAAACTTAACAGAAGCTGAAGAACTTTTAAAAGAAAAACTGGCTGCTTCCGAAATCAGCCTGAGTTCGAATAAAGAAAAACTGACGGCCGAAAACCGTAAAAAAGATGCCAAGCAGAACGAATATAACCTGACCAAGTCGCTGGTTGATAGTTTAGAGGGCTTTCCTGAATCGATCCGTTTCTTAAAGAAAAACAATGCCTTTGCAAAAAGTGCCCTGCTTCTTTCTGATATTTTATTCTGTAATGAAGATTACCGCATAGCCATTGAAAATTACCTCGAACCGGTAATGAACCATTATGTGGTTGACCAGTACGCAGATGCAGTACAGGCCATTAACCTCTTAACCGATGCCAGCCGCGGACGGGCAAACTTTTTCATTTTAGAAAACGTACCCGATAAAAACCCGGTTATTGGTGCTCACGAAGGGCTTGTTTCTGCTTTATCAGTCATTGAAGTTGATAAAAAATACCAACACCTCTGCAATCTGCTTTTGCAAAATGTATACATCGCAATAGCCGAACAAGAAAACCTTTTCAAAGCAACACCATCTGAAAGTTTAACCATTTTGGCCAAAAACGGGAAATATGCGCAAACCAAATTCACTTTGGCAGGTGGCTCGGTGGGTTTATTTGAGGGTAAAAGAATTGGTCGCGCCAAGAATTTAGAAAATCTGGCAAAGGAAATCAAGGCATCAGAATCGTTGATTAATCAATATAATACGGCAATAAAAGCCGAAACTGATCATATATTCGAGTTAAAAGAAGCTTCAAAAATCAATCAGATCAATGCCTTGCAACAAGAAATGAACCGTTTAAACAACGAACACATTTCTGTACAGACCCGTCGCGATCAGTACCAGGAGTTTATTACGACCAGCGAAAACCGTAAAACAGATATTGCCCAAAAGATCGTATCTATAGAAAAAGCCTTATCGGAAAAATTGCCAGCATTGGTTCAATTGCAAAAAGACCAGCAAGAAGCGCATATAAATTTGCAGGAACAACAACTTAATTATCAGGAAATTGCCGATCAGGTAAACGAAAGCGCGGGTAAATACAATCAGGATAACATCCGTTTCCACCAACAACAAAATAAGTTATCAGGCTTAGAAAAAGATTTAGATTACCGTTTTGTACAGGAAGAAGCTTTAAATAAGCGCATCGCCCAAAACGATAAAGAATTACAGGAAGCACTGACCCAAATTACGGCAACGTTACAGCATACTGACCTGAACGACGATACCCTTTTAGAGATGTATCAACAGCGAGAGGAAATGGAAAAAGCACTTGCAGAGGCCGAGCAAGCATATTTTGCAAGTAAAGGAAGTATTAACGAGGTTGAAAACGACCTGACTAATATCCGTAAAAACCGCGAAGAAACTGATTTCTTATTAACAGAAATCAAGGATAAAAAAAATGCTTTAAAAATCGATCTCAATGCATTAAAAGAACGTTTAGCTGTCGAATTCAACATCGACATCAATGATCTTTTAGAAACAGATACAGAAATTGAAGCTTTAGAAAGTGAGTTCGATCTCCGCCAAAAGGTAGAGCGGATGAAACGTCAATTGGACGAATTTGGTGCCATCAACTCCATGGCGATGGAGGCCTTTAAAGAAATGGAAGAGCGTTACACTTTTATCCAGAATCAAAAAAAGGACCTAAATGCAGCAAAAACCGATCTTTTACAAACGATTAAAGAGATAGATGATACCGCTAAAGATAAATTTATGCAGGCTTTTACTCAGGCCCGCGAACACTTTATCGTGGTTTTCCGCTCTTTATTTAACGAAGAAGATAGCTGCGACCTGATTTTATCAGATATCAATAATCCTTTAGAGGCTGATATCGATATTATTGCCCGTCCGAAAGGGAAAAGACCTTTATCCATTAATCAGTTATCCGGTGGAGAAAAAACGTTAACGGCTACGGCACTATTGTTTTCACTTTACCTGCTAAAGCCTGCCCCTTTCTGTATTTTCGATGAGGTTGATGCCCCTTTGGATGATACTAATATTGATAAATTCAATAATATTATCCGTAAATTCTCCGATCAATCGCAGTTTATCATCGTATCGCATAACAAACGGACCATTGCCAGCACCGATATTATTTATGGCGTAACCATGGTAGAACAGGGTGTTTCGAGGGTTGTAGCGGTCGATTTAAGAGAAGTAGCGGCGTAAGCTATCCAATAATTAATATCTTTAAGAAAATTTAAGTATAATCGTCCTTTCGAGCGATTGCAACGAGGCCGAGAAATCTATATCAATAGATTTCTCCATTCCGCAATGCCCCAGTCGAGATGACGGCCCTAACGTATTACAAAATAACCATGAAAATCCTATATATCCTTCCCTTAGCCATGATGCTAAGCTGCTGTTCATCAGTAAAAAATCAAAACAATACTGCCTCCGGCAAGTTAGATGCCCAATTGTTAAAAGATGTTGAGGTCTTATCTTCCGATGCTTATCAGGGTAGAAAAACCGGAACTAAGGGGGCTGAAATGGCCAGGGCTTACATTATAGAAAGATTTCAAAAATTAGGATTAAAATCTTATCCTCAACATGTAAACTACGCACAGGAGTTCACTTTTAATGGAAGAGGTAATACAAAAATAAATGGCACCAACATTATCGGCTACATTCCGGGTAAAGGAAACAATGTTATTGTAGTATCTGCCCATTACGACCATTTAGGCGTAATAAAAGACGAAGTTTTTAACGGTGCTGATGATAATGCATCTGGAACTGCAGGTTTGTTAAAAATTGCAGCCTATTTTGCAAAAAACAAACCAAATAACACCATCATTTTTGCGGCTTTCGATGCGGAAGAACAGGGTTTACAAGGTGCAAAAGCATTTGTGGGCAATCCACCGGTATCGATTAATACCATTGCAATCGACCTGAACATGGATATGATCAGCCATAGTGATAAAGGTGAACTCTACGTATGTGGGACTTTCAAATATCCTGATTTAAAGAAGTATGTAGATACGACTAAAACCAATATCAAATTACTTTTCGGCCACGATGATCCAAAACAAGGTCATGATGATTGGACCAATCAGAGCGACCAAGGTGCATTTAATGCTAAAAATATCCCATTCTTATATTTTGGTGTAGAAGATCACAAAGATTACCACAAAGCCAGCGACGAATATGCTACCATTACCAAACCATTTTTCAGCAATGCGGCAAGTGCGGTATTAGATGTTGTAAAAAGTATCGACAAACAAACAGGTTTACAACAGCTGTTAAAGGATAAAATGATTATGATGGATAATCCAAGAAAGTTGGAAAAGTTTTAACTAGCAATTCGAAAGAATCTAAACCTGCCCTACTAGGCAGGTTTTTTTATGCACTATAAATTTTTAAATAAAAAATTATCTACCTGTATATTAAACAATTAAAAATAAAACTATAAAAATAGTTTGTAAACTATTTTTATAGTAGTAACTTCAATTAACCAAACTATAAAAGTAGTTGCTATGATAAAAGAACTCACAAAAGCAGAAGAACAGATTATGCTCATCCTTTGGGAAATGGGCGAAGCCTTAGTAAAAGACGTTATCGAAAAAATGAGCGATCCCAAACCTGCCTACAATACAGTTTCGACCGTAATCAGGGTTTTGGAAAGTAAAGGTTTTGTTGACCATAAAGCCATCGGCAATACACACATCTACTTCCCTATTATAAAAGAAACTGATTACAAGCGTTTTGCATTCGACAAAGTAATGAACAATTACTTCGAAAACTCTTACGAAAGTTTGGTTTCATTTCTGGTGAAAGAAAAAAGTATGAGTATAGAAGAACTCAATGAAATTATTCAATTGGCTGAGCAACTTAAAAAAGATAAATGATGAGCTGGTTATATTATTTACTCGAAGCCAATCTATACCTTATCCTTTTTTATGGATTTTATAGATTATTCCTCCATAAGGAAACCTTTTATGGTTTAAATAGAAGTTATTTGATTATTACCTCAATACTGGCTTTTATACTTCCATTTTTTCAACTGGGTTTCTTAAATGTACCTGTAATCGAACAGGTTACGATAACACCTACAACAGAAGCTGTTGTTAGCCAAGTGATGATTCCAGAAAACCTGCCACAGGAAAATTATCAACCGAGTATTTTCATAATTGATAATGTAGCTATCGCAATTTACACTTTAGTAACCATTGCATTTCTGCTTAAAATGCTATTTAACTTATCAAAAATTATCTGCATGCGCAACCTACCGTCTGTTAAATTAGATAATGGAGTGAAATTAATTGATTTAAAAGATTCTAAAAAAGCTTTTTCATTCTTCAACCTCCTCTTTTTGGATCCACAGTTGGCAGAAAAAAACACCATACTCAAACACGAGCTGGTACATATTAAACAAAAACATAGTCTGGATGTACTTTTATTCGAAATCATTCAGATCACTAACTGGTTTAACCCAATAGCTTATTTAGTTAAAAAAGACATTAAGTTAATTCATGAATATTTGGCTGATGAAGAAACAACGAGATGCGATGTAGAGAAATATCATTATGCTATGTTTTTAATCCAAAATTCAACAGGTATCCCAAGCCTAACACTAACTAACCAAATATTCAGTTCATCAATATTAAAAAATCGAATTAGCATGCTAAATCAAAAGAAATCAGCACGTTGGACGAGGCTCAAACTGCTAATGGTACTGCCCATTACTGCAGGAATATTATGCATTTCTACCATGGCTTTTACAAAAGATTATGGTTTTGTGGAGCTTGGCTCTTCCCCCAATAAGCCCTCTATACAACAGGATACTGTTAAAAAACCATTCGACACAAATGATGGTATACATGTACCAAACCCTAACGCATTGTATTTAGCCTTGCATACCGACCCTAAAACAAAAAAATTAACCACTTATACAAAAAAATTAATATTACTAAATGGTAAAGAATTAAAAGCTGGAACCAGCGGAGGCGTAAAAAATATAAAACATATGATTAAACTAGATGCAACAACTGCCAAAGCAAAATACGGTAAAAAAGGCGATTTTGGGGCTATAGAGATTTTCAGTTCAAATCCTGAAATTATAGGTACTCCACCGAAAGTAAAACTACCGGCTAACTCGTCAGAAAAAATGATAATTTTAACTCCACCTCCTCCTATTGGAGACGATACAACCAAAAAGAAAAAACTAAAAGAAGTAACCATCAAAGCACATAAAGCTGCAATGGAGGCTAAAACAGTACAAGACTACCCAATCGGTACCAAAAAACAAACAATAGAAATTAAGCCTGCACCTCAATCAGATACAAAACTAAAAGAGGTAACCATTAAAGCCTATGAAAAAGCAATGAGCGAGAAGTCAGATAGTGAAGTAAAGGAAATCAAGGTACAGGATAATAGTGCCACCAAAGAAGAAGGCAAAATCACATATGCGATGGTAGTACACCAGGATAATTTAGATAAGGCTAAAAATGAGAAGCTAATTGCCAATATTCCTGAAGGTGCTACAGCCGAACTGACGATTTATAACGCTACTTATGACAAAGCCTTTTATCAAAGTGCTAATTATAAAAACGATTGGTATGCTAGAGAACTTCCAGATGGAAAATATCCATATAACTTCGTATTTAGAAAAAACGGAAAGGTAGTAGGCGGAAAAAGTGGTTTTGTACAGATTAAATAACTACTGCGGTACGTAAACCACATATTTAGTTTCAAAAAAATCTTCCTCAAAATAAGCTGAAAGCGGATATAATTCTGCTTTCAGTTTTGATTCCTTAATCTCTTCTGCCAAATCGCCGCCCTTTAGATACAAAATTCCATTTGGAATGGCATTTAAGGAGTCTTTTTTAAATTTGCCCTGTATCCAAGGGTAAAATTCGCCTAAACGCGTAACCGCTCTCGATACCACGAAGTTAAATTTCTCTTTAATCTGCTCGGCCCTTAAATGGTCGGCCCTTAAATTCTCCAAACCTAATGCCGAAGCCACTTCTTTTACCACTTTAATCTTTTTCCCGATAGAATCGACCAGATAAAATTCCGTTTCAGGAAACAAGATGGCCAATGGGATGCCCGGAAAACCACCACCTGTACCTACATCTAAAACTGATTCACCAGCTTTAAAAGTACACACTTTAGCTATCCCCAACGAGTGCAATACATGGCGCTCATATAACTCTTCGATATCCTTTCTCGAAATTACATTAATCTGTGCATTCCAAAAGCTATATAACTCAAACAATTGCGAAAATTGAGCAATTTGTTTTTCACTTAGGTTGGGAAAATATTTTAAAACGATATCGGGCTTTACATCAAGCATATTGTAATTGCTAAAGGATTATTGAATTATTTCCAGTTTACTTTTTTCTTACCAAACAAGGCTAAAAATCCGTTCAGGGTCAAAAACAGAAACAAAAGTATGTCTAAAATCGGGAACCACCAACGCAAATCGCTATAGTTTAAGCGTTTCAACAATTTTGGATAGATAAAACACCTGATGATGATGCTTAATCCGAGGATTCCTAAGGCAACATATTGCGCCTCACGGCTAAAAAACATACATGCGGCAAAGAACGCATAAAACAAAAACTGAAAAACAATCTGAAGACTTAAAATAAACTTATGCTTCGATTTATAGAACTTTCCAGCTCCAAAATGACGTTTTTTCTGCCTCAGGTAACCTCCCCAGGTATTATTAGGTTCACTCCAAACATGGCTATCGCGATGTAGACGGATCTCTGTATTGTATTTATTGGCGTGTGCGTTTACAAATAAATCATCATCTCCTGATGGGATATGCATGTGCGCTGCAAAGCCTTTATTTTTGAAAAAAAGCGATTTTTTATAGGCCATATTACGTCCAACGCCCATATACGGCATACCTTTTAACGCAAAAGCCAGGTAATTTACAGCAGTAAAAAAGGTTTCGAAACGGATTAACGCATTTAGCAGACCTCTTTTCTTCATATAAGGCGAGTAGCCCAAAACAATTTCAATATTTTCATCAGCAGGCTGCTGCATATTCTTTAACCAATGCCCAGAAGCTGGTGTACAATCTGCATCAGTAAAAACCAACCAATCGTACTTAGCAGCCTTTATGCCCATGGTTACCGCGAATTTCTTACCTGCTATAAATTTATCGTTATCTAAAATCTTAACTACTTTCAGGTTACGGTGTTTCTTCTCTAATTGTTCTAAAAACTCTTCTGTACCGTCCCAAGAGCGATCGTTAACCACCACAACTTCAAACTCCGGATAATCCTGGCTTAATAATGTGGGCAGATACTGTTCTAAATTTACAATTTCGTTTCGGGCACATACAATTATGCTTACTGGTTTTTGTGCAGATAGTGGAATCTCCTCGATACCTACATTGGCCAACCTCAAATGAACAAAAAGTACATAGTAAAGCTGAACCAAAAGGCAAAAAGCCAATATCGAGAGCAGAATAATTTCAGGCAGGGTTAATATCACGATGGTAAAATAAATAGGCGCAAATTTCTCATTTTTAATCTGTAAATCACTTTTATGTGGATAAAAAATTAAACAAAAATATGCCCTCAATTTTTGCTATTTTTGGCAGATTTTCGACGAGAAAAAACACATATGAACCGCCTACTGTCAAAATAACAATTAGTTTTAATAAAACGTAATTTGATGGTGGTAAGCTCCACCTAACAATTGGAGAAAAATAAATAGAAACAGATGAAATTTAGTTTACAGGCTAACGATCCACTATCTAAAGCCAGAGCCGGAACGGTAACAACTGCTCATGGCGAAATACAAACCCCTATTTTTATGCCTGTAGGCACTGCAGGAACGGTAAAAGCCGTACATCAGCGCGAACTGAAAGACGATATTGATGCAAAAATCATTTTAGGCAATACCTACCACTTATATTTAAGGCCAGGTCTAGATATCCTCGAAAAAGCTGGTGGATTACATCAATTTATTGGCTGGGACCGTCCGATTTTAACAGATAGTGGCGGCTACCAGGTGTATTCTTTAAGTAAAGTTCGTAAAATTAAAGAAGAAGGCGTTACTTTCCACTCTCATATTGATGGATCGAAACACCTATTCACGCCAGAATATGCAATGGATATTCAACGTACAATAGGTGCCGATATTATTATGGCCTTTGATGAGTGCACGCCATACCCATGCGATTATACTTATGCGGCGCAATCCATTAAAATGACGCACCGTTGGTTAAAACGCTGTTGTGCCCGTTTTGATAGTACAGAACCTAAATATGGCTTCGACCAAACCCTTTTCCCTATTGTTCAGGGTTCGGTGTATAAAGATTTGCGTATAAAATCGGCAGAATTTATTGCCAGCATGAACCGCGAGGGTAATGCGATTGGTGGTTTATCTGTTGGTGAGCCGGCTGAAGAGATGTATGCCATGACAGAAGTGGTATGCAATATATTACCAGAAGAAAAACCACGTTATTTAATGGGCGTGGGCACACCGATCAATATTTTGGAGAATATTGCACTGGGTATCGATATGTTCGATTGTGTAATGCCAACCAGAAATGCCAGAAATGGCATGCTTTTTACCAGAAATGGCATTATAAACATCAGGAACAAAAAATGGGAGAACGATTTCTCTCCATTGGATGCGGAGAGCGATCTACATGCTGATTTAGTAACCAGTAAAGCATATTTAAGACATTTAGTACATAGTAAGGAGATGCTTGGCGCTCAAATTGCTACCTTGCATAATCTACATTTTTATCTTTGGTTGGTAAAACAGGCCAGAGAAAAGATCATTGCTGGTGAATTTTACGAATGGAAAAACAAAATGGTTAAAGTATTAGGCAATAAGCTATAAAATGAATCTGTTAAAGGGAAGGATAAAAATCATCGATCAGTATATTATCGGGAAATACCTGGGTACATTTATTTATACCCTGGCCATTTTTGTGATCATTATTGTAGTATTCGATCTATCGGAAAAGATGGATGATTTTATGAAAAGCGGCCTGAGTTTTTGGGGAATCCTCTCTAAATATTACGCAGGCTCTATTCCTTTTTATGTGAATATGCTTTCACCGCTGATCAATTTTATTGCGGTAATTTTCTTTACCGCAAAAATGGCCGATCAGACTGAAATTGTACCAATTTTAAGTGGTGGTGTGAGTTTTAACCGCTTTTTATTTCCTTACCTGGTGTCTGCTACGATTATTTTCTCAGCCAATTTACTTTCAAATCTATACATCCTCCCTTATACCAATACCTTAAAAAACAGTTTCGAGAATACGTATGTAAAACGTAATGATCCTTCCACAAAATCAAACATCCACATGAAACTGGATGACAAAACCTATATCTACATTGATAATTTCGACAACAAAACGAATTCAGGATACCGGTTTTCTTTAGATAATTTCAGTGGGGATGTACTTACCAAAAAGATCGTTGCAGAAAATATAAAATGGGATTCGCTGAAACGCAAATGGCAGTTGAACAACTACTCCATCCGCAAGATCGATGGCCTGAAAGAAACCATGATTTACGGTAACGGAAAGCAAAAAGATACCATTCTGGATATGCGTCCTGATGATTTTTCGGCATATGATAATGTGGTGCAAAATTTAACCACAAAGGAACTTTCTGATAAGATCAGGAAAGAAAAAATACGCGGAACTGGAGTAATGAACGATCTTCAGTTTGAAAAATACAAACGTTACCTCCACCCACTTTCTGCCTTTGTATTAACGCTTATTGGCGTTGCGCTATCGTCGCGTAAAGTACGCGGAGGCGTTGGTGTATCGTTAGGTATCGGAATCTTCATTAGCTTCGCTTATATCGTATTTAATCAGTTCACACAGATGTTTTCTACCAAAGGTGGATTACCTCCTTTTGCGGCCGTTATAATGCCTACATTATTCTTTGGCTTATTAGGTTTTTACCTATTAAGAAAAGCACCAAAATAGCGATGGACGTTACCAAAAAGAATTTACTCATCCTTCATCTTACTGTATTTGTTTGGGGCTTTACAGGCGTGCTCGGCAAATTAATTTCTATCGATGCAGTCCCCATGGTTTGGTATCGGGTATTGATCGCCGCAGCTACACTTTTTGTGTGGTTTTTAATCACCAAAAAAAACATTAAGATCACTAAAAAACAGTTCATCCAATTCTTTTTAACGGGAGGAATTGTAGCCATTCACTGGATATTTTTCTTTCATGCCATTAAAGTTTCTACCGTTTCTGTAACCTTGGTTTGCCTCTCTTCCTTTACTTTATTTACCGCAATTTTAGAACCACTGATCAAAAAACAGCCGATACAAATGGGCGATATTCTGATCGGTTTATTGATCATTCTAGGAATATATATGATCTTTAAATTCGAGGGCCAGTATACTTTAGGAATTATTTTTGGTTTGCTCGCGGCAGTAGCGTCAAGTCTTTTTTCCACTATAAATTCTACTTTGGTACAAAAAAGCGAGCCTTCAATCATCAGTTTTTATGAGCTCGTTGGTGCCCTTTTCTGGATCACTTTATACCGTTTATATGATGGCACACTGTTGCACACAGCATTCAACTTAAGTGCTAAAAACTGGTTCTTTCTTATTCTTCTTGGCACACTTTGTACATCCGTTGCTTACGTTGCAGGTGTTGCTGTAATGAGAACTTTATCGGCTTTTAGAGTCGCATTAATTACCAATCTGGAGCCTGTGTATGGAATAGTATTAGCATTCGTTTTCTTTCAAAGCAAAGAACAAATGACAGGTGGATTTTATATTGGTGCAACCATTATCCTGGCCTCTATTTTTCTCTATCCCATCTACAAAAAGAGAAAGAATCAACTGTAAACACAAACGATAGGAATTTAAATTTTCTCTGGCAATCTTACCAGCCCTATGGATGATTTCAGTCGTAACTATTAGACGTGCACATTTTTTTCCGGGCAGTTCAATACTCAGATTGTCTATAGTAAATTTCCTGATAAAGATTAGATAAAAATGCAGAGGAGAAGCCTATTAAAACTAATCATCGCCACCGTTTATATTAGTATCATTAAAGCTTTTGGCTCGCCTTATATAGAGATGCAAAATCTTATAGTCAAAAGCAGCGAACGAACATTCAGAACACGAAGAATCTAATGACTGAGGTATACCTTATTGGTTAAACATCATCCAAACCATCAGAACAAAAACGACAGCTTTAAATGAGGAGAATTACTGCTTAAAAATACAATCCATCGGTAAGTGAAAGATTGAAAATGGACATTATCCACAACCACATGAATTACTTCGGAGACAGAAAATACTCATACAAAAGCATACCAAAAGCGAGATGAATCACCATTCAAAATCACTGAGCTGAGCTAATATTTTTGAGTCGAAATCTACGGATTAACAGGAGGAATTCCATTACAATCCCCTACGCACTTCATCGAAAGAAGAAGATAAATAACCCCATAATAAGATCGGGCAGACACGAACAAAGCCTATATAAACAGCTTGAAATCGGATATTGCAATACTCAAGTTCAAGACTCAATCCTTAAAGAATTTCGTGCTAAAAAATGTTCAGGCAGTTATCAACTAAACCCCTTAATTGAAGACCAGAATTGGAGTTGATAAAACGAAAATTATAATATAAAAATCAACCAAAACATTAGCTATTTCGAAACCAAAAAAGCACTCTAATTATAAGATAATTATTAACCCGATTTAGCTAAAAAAAAAGGCTTATTTAAAACAGCAAAAATAGGGGGTAACCTTTCACAAAATATAAACAAAATCAACTATACAAAGTCAGAAAAAAACAGGTAGTTAAAGCAGTTTAAAACCCCAATAAAAAGCTCATTAAATCAGCCAAAAACAAGACTAAAACATCAAAGAAAAAGATTAAAATTTATATTCAAAACCGACACCAGATGCAAGGTATTTCATGTTCAGATTTCATGCAATATCGAGTTACCAAACTACAAGTAAAACAGGATGACTTGACTAAACTATCCTTACCTTCAGTTTAGGAGAGTTTTCAACCAGAATAAAAATCCCACAAATGAGTACAAAAAGGTAAGGCATTTTACAGTTAGTCAACATAAAAATATAAGCAAAAATCACAGCTGTAAACCTAATTTTCGGTGTACTTTTCATCACGCAAAGGAGGAAGAACCATCAATTTTAAAATTCATAAAAACAAAGACCAAAAGTGTAAAAACCTTATTTAAACACCTATGAACGCGCTTTTTTATGCAAAAACAAAAATCGTTTTAAAAAAATCCGAAAACACCATTATTCACGAATATCTTCAGGAAATCGCATTATAAGGCCAAATTATTACCGATTTAAGGAGGCTAAATGGCCAAAAAACATACAATTTTCATCTTCATCAGCAAATTTTAAGCAAGAAAATAAGGGTAAAAATCATGTTTCAAGCCCAACTAAAGCTATAAATTTTGACGATCGAGCAGGCATTTCGCTTTCACATTATTTATCAAAACCAGGTAGTAAATGTTAAAAATGAGTTTAAGGATCCTAAATATACAGCCTGGTTAATTGCTAAAAAACAAAGACATTTTGTCACCAAAATCTAATCTCAAATATTAATAGGGATTTTGAATAACCAATTTACCTCATACATTTTTGCTTCAAAACAGTGTAGAAAGAACGCAATTCCTAAAAAGATTTTCGCACACTGAAAGTCAATTTTAAAGCAGATAACCCTGATCCAAACCCTAGCAATTCTTCCAGCATTAATAGCCAAAAAGTATCGATGAGGAATACAAAATTCTGTCACATTTTAAGCCGCTCTATGATCCTGGCCGAATTCTGAAAAACTATACAAAAATTTAAAAAGGCAATAAAATTTTCGAAGAAAATCGATTAATAAGTGTAAATTAAATCAACAAAGTTAATGCGATTAAAAATATTGACCTGATGCCTAAATCAGCAATAAAATTCAATAAAAAACAAAGGAAAAACTAACAAATAAAGAATTCATATAAAATATATTAACATTTAAAAATCAATAACTTAAATAATTTTATATAAATTAAATATTTACAAAAACCAGCAGTTGAAAATTTCAAAAAACTAAATATTTTAGCAAAGAATTTAGATGAATTTAAATATATCAAACAAGAAACTAATTATCAAGTATTTAAGTGCAATTACTTTAAGTTTCACATCACTATCGGTTTTTGGCCAGATTTTCAGCACCGCACAAAACCCACTTAGTGTAAAATGGAACTATATTTATTCAGGTGGCTTTAAAATCATCTATCCGCAAGAACTGGAGAAAGAAGCTCAAAGAATGGCCAATACCCTACCCTTCATCTACCCGAAAATAGGGCTGGGTTTAAGGCAGCAAAAAACCGCTATTCCACTCCTGCTTCAGAACCGCGGAACCGTGGCAAACGGCTTTGTTCAGCTCGCACCCAAGAAGTCTGAATTCTATGCCACCCCACCTCAGTTTTTCGACAGCCAGGATTGGCTAAACAACCTGGCTGTGCACGAGCTTAGGCACATCGCCCAGTTTGACAAATTGACAGGAACACAAGCACACCCCTTTCCTGAACTGGTTTACTTCGCTTACTTTGGCGCTGGCATCCCAACCTGGTTTTTCGAGGGCGATGCGGTGGTTAATGAAACTGCTTTGACTCATTCGGGCAGGGGCCGGCAGCCTAATTGGATCATGCCTTACCGGGCTTCAATTTTGGAGGGCAAAAAAATCTCTTACAGTAAAGCCTATTTCGGTTCGAACAAAGACGTTACTCCCGGCTATTACCAAACCGGATATTTGATGGTATCGGATATGAAAGAAAAATATGGGCAGTTCATTTCCGACAGCATACTTAGCGACATTAGAAAAAGACCAGTAAGACTGTACCCATTTTCGCAAAGCTTAAAAAAATTCACAAAGCAAAACTCAAGAACCTACTTTATTTCTACCCAAAACAAGCTTGCTGAAAAATGGAAAATACAGGAAGAAAAATCTATTACAGAAAGCTATGAAAGTTTAAATAAAAAACCAGATTTAGCCACGGATTATTTCCTTCCTGTCAGGCTAAATAAAACCCAGGTTTTAGCGCTCAAAGAAAGCAAGACAGATGCACGATATTTTGTAATTATTAATGAAGATAAATCGGAACAAAAACTATTCGGAATTGGCTACCAGGAACTGCCTTGGTTTAGCCTAAAAAACGACCTTTTGATTTGGGATGAAATACGCTACGATCCGCGCTACAAACAACGGAGTTATAGCATAATCTGTTCGTACAATTTAAAGACCAAAAAATTCAACAAATTAAGCAGTAAAAGCAGACTCTTCTCTCCCAGCCTTTCTAACGACGGAAAGAAAATTATCGCTTCCAAAGTGGAGCTAAACAACCAGTTCAATTTGGTTGAGTTAGATGCAAACTCTGGAAAAATTTTAAAGACTTACCCTAACCCTGCAAACGAAATCCTGCAAACACCGTCCTTTGATCAGTCAGGAAATAAGATTGCTTATATCAGCGTAAGTGAGAAAGGAAAAAGTTTATGGTTGATTGACGGAGAAAAAAAAATGCAATTGATTTCGAACAGCCGACAACAGCTAAGCCGACCGGTCTTTATTAAAGACAAAATTGTTTTTAATGCCCACTTTAATGGGATCGATAATATCTACAGTATCGATCCTGATTCGAAAAAAATAAATGCACTCAGCGCTTCGAAATATGGAGCCTTTAACCCTACCGAAACCGCTGATGAAAAAATCATTTTTAACAATTATAAAATCAATGGTTATGAAATAGCCGAAGCCGCATTAACCGAAAAACCTGTTGGAGAAAACAACTTTATCGATTTCTCCGCAGCTGCAGAAAAGCAGGAAAACGCAGGGAATGTTTTCGACAAGATTCCAGACAGTACCTACCAAACTAAGCGCTATCATCAGGCCTTAAATCTTTTCAGTTTCCATAGCATTATTCCTGTTATCGACAACGAATATGTTTTCGGTCTGGAGTTGCAATCAAACAATCTGCTCAACACGATGGACTTTTATACCGGTGCAAAATATCATCGCGATTTAAAACGTTTTGAATACACAGCAGACATTAGCTATAAGGCACTTTATCCCGTATTTAGTGTCTTGTACCGCAACCGACCGAAAAGAACGTTCTACAAAGCTAAAAACGCGATACAACAAGGCGACTGGAGAGAGAACTATATCAAGCTTAACGCATCGGTTCCGCTTTCGTTCAACATGCGCAATGAGAACTATGCTTTTACCCTAAATGCAGCAACCAGTTTTACGCAAAGGTATATGCCAGAAAACATGCCAACGGGTTTTATCCGCGAGCTTAAATTCCCAATGGAATACAATTTTACTTTCAACCATAGTGTGCGCACTACCGAAAGAGATATTGCACCCAAGTGGGCACAAGTTTTTAGGGCAACTTATAATCACCAACCCTTCGATAAAAACTTAAATGGAGAAATCTTAGCACTCGAAAGTTTCCTTTACTTTCCTGGCTTTGCTAAAAACCACTCCTTTTTGGCAAGCTTCAATTACCAGAAAGCAAGTGGCGTAAACCAGTACGCCACTGAGATTGCGACCGTGTATGGATATAACAACATCTTAGCAAAAAGCAAACTGCAAAACAGTCTACTCTTTAATTACCGTTTCCCCTTTGCTTTTCCAGATTGGGAGTTGGGTCCTTTCGCTTATGTCAGAAATTTTAGGGCAGGTTTATTTTGCCATTATGAGAACATTGGCAAGGGTACAACCTTTAATGACCCGAAAACTTATGGGGTAGAATTAAACACCAGTGTAAACCTTTTGCGCTATCAACCTGTTGTAGATTTAGGAGCGAGACTGGTTTTTGTTAATCAGATTTACAATCAAAATCCGATATTAGAGTTTTCATTTAATTATAGCTTTTAAAACCATGAGCGCAAAAACAATCTCCATCATTATCCTGACTGCACTACTTACCATATTTTTAATGGTGAATACCGAACCTGTTGATTTCGATTTCCTGGTTACCACCGTTCCAGTATCTAAACTTTTGGTTATCGGTATTTGCATCATCATCGGTTTTATCATTGGCTTTGTTGTTGGCCGACCAAGAAAAACAATTAGCAGTTATGATGATGTGATCGAAAGAAACCAACCTTCGATCGAAAAGAAAAATACCTTAAGCGACGAGGACAGGGATTATATTAGCTAGGGCCAGGATTGGATAGGATTATAATTTCAGGATCATAGCGCTTCAGTATTTCAGTATCATGGTGTTTCAGGATTATTGGATATCAGGATTTTTTAGTTTAATTTAGCTCAAAAGAAAATCCCTATTTCTTACAGTAAATTTTAATTTATTAATATGAAATATGGCGATTTAACAGGCCGAATTATTGGGTGTGCAATGAAAGTCCACTCTTTTATAGGTTCAGGTTTTCAAGAAAAGATTTATCAAAAAGCCTTGGGTATCGAAATGAGGATAGAGAAATTATCCTACAAAGAAGAAATGACAATGAATATTTTTTATCGTGATGTAAAAATTGGATATAGAAGGGTAGATTTTTTTGTTGAAAATACGATTATGTTAGAATTGAAAGCTGTATCAGAATTAAATGATGCACATCTTGCGCAAGCGATTAACTACCTTGAAGCATATAAACTGCCTGTAGGATTGTTAATCAATTTTGGAAGTAAGAGCTTAACTTTTAAAAGAGTTTATAATACGAAGCACCCGGAAAACAAGAGACATGACTAGTATGATCTGAGAATGACAAGATTTAAGTATCCAAATAATGCATAATGAATATATATGTCAGGGCTAATGTGATCTAGGGATAGCAAGATTTAAGTGTCGATAAGAAGTGAATTTTATGAGCCTGATCTTGAAATCCTATCATCTTAAAAATCCTGGCTTATCGCGGTCATGATCTCACCATATAACAACCCGCTGCCTCCTCCATAATGCTGAATAATCTTCAGGTCTGGCGTTAAGGCGAGAAGCTTATTTTTCAGTTCGGCTTCTGATTCCTGATCGATTCCATTTCCAAGTAAAACCAAGTCAATGTGCTGTTCTTTACAAATGGAAATGGCTTCTTCATTTTTGCAAACACACAAACCCCTCCATTCGGGCCTGGCATTTAACAAACGGTTCATTACTGCAGTAATTTCTGTATCCCGGCCGATATAAAGTATAGTAGTTTGCATAATTTTAAGTTTAAGAAATATCATTGTACTTAAAGAAAATCGCCATTTCGACTGGAGTACCGATATTGAATCGGTACCGAAATGGAGAAATACCTGGTCTCTACTCCAAGATTTCTCCTCCAAAGGAGTTCTTTTGGAACACTTCTGTCGAAATGACGATCTTCTAAATTAATTCAGTTCCATCGGAACATCCATCAATAAAACCTCTGCACCTGCAGTATTGGCTTTAAAACTAATGCTGTCGGTATCCCAAACGCCTAATCCATCTCTTTTGCTCAACACTTGTCCGTTTATGGTTACTTCGCCACTAATTACGAAAGCATAAACACCGTTTCCAGCCTTTTTGATTTTATATACTGTTTCAAAACCTTCATCAAACTTACCTAGCGAGAACCAGGCATCCTGATGAATCCATACGCCAGCATCATCAGCGTTTGGCGATAAAATCTGCTGGAAGTTATTGTGCCTCGCTGCAACATCCAATGTTTGCTGATCGTAACGTGGTGTAACGTTTTTCTTATTCGGGAACAACCAGATCTGCAATAAATTTAACTGCTCATCTGCATTTGCGTTAAACTCGCTGTGGCTAACACCTGTTCCGGCACTCATTACCTGGATTTCTCCATTTTTAATTACGGCCGAATTACCCATACTATCTTTGTGCGCAATTGCACCAGCCAATGGAATGGTAATAATTTCCATGTTATCGTGTGGGTGCGAGCCAAAGCCCATTCCACCATCAATACTGTCGTCATTTAAAACCCTTAAAACTCCGAAGTGCATCCTTTCTGGATTGTAGTAGTTAGCAAAACTGAATGAATGGTGTGCATCTAACCAGCCATGATTAGCATGACCGCGGGTGTTTTCTTTGTGCAAAATAAACTGTGACATAAATTTCCTTTCTTATTTATGATACAAATTTACTGCAGCGATTTTTGCCAGGCGTTGATGTAGGGTAAGAAAGTTCAGCGCGAAGTGTTTAGCGTTGGGCGTTTATCGTGTCTGGCAAGCACAGCATCGCTATTAAGCTCCCGCAATGCATCTAAAGCTACCCAATTTGCTTTTTTATTGTTTTGAGCAAGGATATTGTTTGCTGTTTCGATAGCATACTGATGCAGGAAAGCATTTCGCTTGCCAATCTGCCTTAGCGCCCAATTGATGGCTTTTTTAACAAAATTCCGGTTATCGTAGGCTTCTCTTTCAATGATTGGAAGAAAAACCAGAAAAGTTTCGTCAGGTTCTTTCTTTAGATGCACAGCTGCCTCGGCCATCAGCACAAAACCGGTACGTTTTATAAATTCGGCTTCAGCCTGGGCAAACTCAAAAATTTTCGACTTAAAATAAGGCGTTTTAACGAAAAGATTTCCGCAGGCCTGATCACATATATCCCAGGAGCTAAAATCTTTTGTCCAGGCGTTTATTTGCGTTTCTGACACCTGTTTATAATCGCCAATAATGGTTGCTAAGAGGCGGGCTTCATGAAATCCGGTTTCCCAGAGCAATAAAGACAGCTCCTGATTCTTGCCAATTTGCTTGGACAGTTTTCTGATATTCGGCACTCGGACGCCAAAAGCCTTAGAAATATCGATCCCAAAATGAGCCATCTTTTTTAGATAATCAGGCTCACTGATGGATTCTAGTTCGGAAAGAATAAAATCGATGTCGTTCATAATACGAATTTAGTTTTTTTGAAAGACTTTCGAAGTTTCAAAGACTCGCCCCCAGACAAAACAACTGAGAATGTTATGCCTTAATACTAAACATAATCAATCCTTAACACAGTTTCAGTTTTAAGTTTATATCCATCTTTTAAACTTGTTCCGGTTTAACCATAACATAAACCTATGCAAAAAAACATCATCTGGATGCTATTAGCGTCCTGCTTATTCACATTTTCCTGCAAAAAGAATATATTGCCAGAAGAATCGGCCAGCACAACTGTCCAAAACAAAAATACACGAATGGCCAACACTGCTGCAGCCAGCGTTGCCACTAGCGTAAATGCCTACTCCAATACATCGGCCTACATTAACACAGGCTTTACATTTTTAAACCCAACGCAAATTGATAAAAACCGCCAGGCCATTGGTGGCAGTGCTTATACTGAGGTATACGGCTTTAATGTTCCCGAAGAGAATAGGGTTAGAGGGATAAGGTGGAATGAAGATGATGAAACCACATCGATATGGCGCCCACAGGGAATCGCCGGTTTCTCGAGGAACGGTGTACGTTACTTATTGGTAAGCTGGTATGCCAAAGATGCAGCCGAGAGCAAAGGATCGAGAATAACCCTGATCGATATCAGCCCAAGCTCAAGCACTTATTTAACTTACAGGCACATTTTACTTGTACAGCCTACCCTTCCAACCGGCACGCTGGATTATACCCAATATGGCACTTACGCGCCTTTAAACGTACATGCCGGCGGAGTAGCTTATTTTAACGGCAAAATTTACTTAAGCAGTACAAGTTTGGGATTAAGGGTATTCGATTTAGATAAAATTATTGAAGTAAGCACAGGGACCGGTACAGATAATAAGTGCGGCAGAGATGCTAGTGGCAATCTTTATGCTTTTAATTACAGGTACATACTACCGCAAATAGGTTATTATAAAATTAACGAGGCAGATCCTTTTTCAACAGTACAGGTAAATTACGAGAACAATCAATTATGGACGGGGCAGTATTATGCCGGAAGTGCAGATGCATCAATCGTACCTAAAATATTCGGATTCCCGATAAACACTTCAGGAGAATTGCAGAATTCGGGTATACAAACCGTTATTCCAAAAAACAGTTTATTTACTTCAGATCATGCACATGGCATACAGGGCGTTTTTAGAAAAGGAAACAGAACCTGGCTTTCCTGCACCGGGTCGCCTAGCGAATCGTACGGATCAACCGCTCGTTTAGCAAGATATACCGATGGCGACACCAATACCGTTCGGTACAGATGGCCGTACGGTGCTGAATCGTTATATCTGGAAGCGCAATACGGATATTTATGGAGCTTAACTGAATTTGAACCCAATGCGGGCGCTCAAAATGGCAGTCAGATTAACCGTTGTATATTTGCGGTAGATTTTTCAAAATACGAATAGTAGTCTTAATCAAATAAAAAAGGGAGATCTTTTTAAGAAATCTCCCTTTTTTATTGATCTGTTTTTAAGCATGTATTAAGCCAAAGCCTGCTCAATATCAGCTAAAATATCGTTGATATGTTCTAAACCAATTGATAAACGGATAGAACCCTGCTCAATACCTACTTCATTGCGTTGTTCTTCGGTAAGTTTGCTGTGTGTACTGGTAGCCGGATGTGTTGCAATAGAGCGGGTATCGGCCAGGTTTGCCGAGATCGAAAACATTTGCAGACCATCCATAAATTTACGTGCAGCATCTATCCCTCCTTCAACCACAATGGTTACAATGCCACCGCCCTGTTTCATCTGCTTTTTGGCAATATCGTACTGTGGGTGTGATGGTAAAAATGGATACTTTACCAGTTTAATTTTAGGGTGTTTTTCTAAATATTCTGCAACTTTTAAAGCATTTTCGCAATGGCGGTCCATACGGATGGCCAAAGTTTCTAAACTTTTAGATAAAATCCACGCATTAAAAGGTGATAAAGCTGGTCCGCTGTGACGGGCAAAAGCAATTACATCTGCGATTAAATCTTTAGTACCTAGAATAATACCTCCCAATACTCTTCCTTGTCCATCAATATATTTGGTTGCCGAGTGGATCGAAATATGTGCACCGTACTTAATCGGCTGTTGCAGATATGGTGTGGCAAAACAATTATCAACAACCAGTAATACATTATGTTTTTTAGCCAGATCGCCCAAAAATTCCAGGTCGATAATATCGATGCCAGGATTAGATGGCGTTTCAACAAAAATCATTTTGGTATTGGGTTTAATCAAAGCTTCCCAATCCTGTGGTTTATCCAGGTCGGCATAATCGAAAGTTACGCCCCAGTTAGAAAAAACATTGGTTAATAATTGATGGGTAGAACCAAAAACCGATCTGCTCGAAACCAAGTGGTCGCCATTTTTTAAAAACGCACCAAATGTGGTAAAAATAGCAGCCATACCTGTAGCTGTGGCGAAACCATCCTCAGCCCCCTCTAAAAGGCACATTTTCTCTATAAACTCTGAGGTATTTGGATTTGAATAGCGGCTATATACATTCCCTTCCTTTTCGTTAGCAAACAAAGCACGCATTTCTTCTGCATCTTCAAACTTATAACTCGAAGTAAGGTAAATTGGTGATGAATGCTCTTTGTGTAAGCTGCGTTCGGTTTGAGTGCGTATAGCTATGGTTTCAAAATTTTCGGATTTCATTGTATTGTTAGATATAAGTATTGAGATGTGAGATTTAAGATGTGAGACATGAGATTTAAGATGTGAGATTGAACCCTACACCTTAAACCCTATACCTTAAACCTCCCCCCTACACCTTGTTTATTTTGTAAGTAAAATTAATAGTTGCAGAGCGGCCTAAAATATTCGATACGGAACAATATTTATCAAAAGTCATGGCTAACGCACGCTCCACTTTCTGAACGCTTAAATCGCCGAATAAATCGAAGTGAATATCGATTACATCAAAAATCGGTGGCATTTCTTCCTCTTTTCTGGTGGCATTTATAGCGATTTTAATATCATCAAGTGGCTCTTTCTGCTTGGTTAATACATTTACCATATCGATGCCACTGCAGCCGCCTAATCCAACCAGTAACATCTCCATAGGCCTGAAACCTTTTCCCTCGCCCCCTATGGCAGCTTTTGCGTCCAATTCTACAGTAAAACCACTCTCGTTTTCTGCTTCAAAATTAAATTTACCGCTCTTGCGGATCAGATTTATGTTCATATTAATAGTATCGGGTATTGAGTATCAGGTATCAAGACCTTAAGCCCTCTACCTTCCAACCCACTACCTTAATTTAAATTTATTATTTAATACCCTACATTTTTGCTATTCAAACGCCACGCGCCTTGCGCTTAGCTTAAATACCGTAAAATACTAAGTTATTTTCTTCCAGTTCGGGCAATTTAACCGGATGGTCGAAAATTGCAAAAACCGACGAACCGCTACCACTCATTAAAGCGAATGTTGCGCCTGCATCGTATAAACTGGTTTTTATTTGACGAATTTGGGGATACTTTGCGAATACCGATAGTTCGAAATCGTTGATAACCTTATTTTTCCATGTTGTTGGATGCAAATGTATAATTTCTTTTAACGATTGCAAAGGTTTTTGAGGTTTTACATGCGCATAAGCATCAGCTGTACTCACGTGTACAGGCGGTTTTACCAAAACTTTAAACCAGGCTGACAAATCTATTTCGCACTTTTCAAATTCATCACCTTTATTAAATGCGTAAACTGGTTTGTTTTCGATAAAAAAAGCACAGTCTGCCCCTAGCTGACGTGCGTAACCTTCCATCTTATCAACAGGCATCCCCAAATTGAATTTCTCGTTTAATAATTTGATCAGAAAAGCACAATCTGCCGATCCCCCACCCAAACCAGCACCAACTGGAATGTTTTTCAATAAATTGATCTGCTGCGCCGGAATATCATAATCCTTTTTTACCAATTGATAGGCTTTAAAACACAGGTTATCATTCGCATCGCCGGGAATATCAATGCCATGTATTTTGCACGAAGTTACCTCTGCATCAGTAATTTCGACAGAATCCTTAATATTGATCGGATAAAAAACAGTTTCAAGGTTGTGGTAACCGTCAGCACGTTTTTCGGTGATATTTAAGCCTAGGTTTATTTTTGCGTTGGGAAAAGATAGCATGTTAGTCCTGAGTTGTGAGTCCATGGTGCCGAAACCAGCAGACGTCTCATTTGCAAACATACAAAAGTGTTTTTTATGGGGTAATGTTTCTTTGCATTTTATAGCCGTTTTTTTGGAGCACAATTGCAGTGGTTCATCGCTTACTTTGTCCCGTGTTCCGCTTTTACGCTTCGCTTCGTCGTCCCTCCTTGCTGCAGGGTAACACTGCACCCGGGGCTAAGGGGCCAGTTGCTACTCCTATTAATGTTTAAACGCCTAAAACATAAAATTCCAATCTGCGTAAAACAATTATCATTACAATGTTAGTAAGTGAACAGTGTGTATAAAAATGATTCACAACACCTGATAAATTTTAGATATTTGTAAATTATCAGAACAGTATGAAACAATATTTAGATTTAATGCAGCATGTGCTTGATCATGGCGCTCAAAAGCACGACCGTACCGGTACTGGAACCATAAGCGTTTTTGGATATCAGATGCGTTTTAACCTTCAGGAAGGTTTTCCGATGGTAACAACAAAAAAACTGCACTTAAAATCGATTATTCATGAACTGATCTGGTTTTTAACCGGCGATACCAATATTAAATACTTAAAAGATAATGGTGTTCGCATCTGGGACGAATGGGCTGATGAAAATGGAAACCTCGGACCGGTTTATGGTTCGCAGTGGAGGAGCTGGCCAACCCCGGATGGGCAGCACATCGATCAGATCACCAATATCATCAATACGATTAAAAACAATCCCGATTCGCGCAGGATTATTGTTTCTGCCTGGAATGTGGCTGAAATCGAAAATATGGCTTTGCCTCCTTGTCATGCATTTTTTCAATTCTACGTGGCTGATGGGAAGTTAAGCTGTCAGTTATACCAACGCAGTGCCGATATTTTCTTGGGGGTTCCATTTAATATCGCTTCTTATGCATTGCTTACCATGATGGTGGCACAGGTGTGCGGCCTTGAAGCCGGAGATTTTATCCACACCTTAGGCGATGCACATTTATACAACAACCATATTGAGCAGGCCAACCTGCAGTTAAGCCGCGAACCTAAAGCATTGCCAACTATGAAAATTAATCCTGAGGTAAAAAGCATCTTCGATTTCAAATTTGAGGACTTTACCCTGGAGAATTATGAAGCGCACCCGCATATTAAAGGAATAGTGGCGGTATAGTTTGTTCATTAGTGATTGGTTAATTAGTCGTTCGTTCATTAGCCATTGGTTCATTTGTTTGGATGCAGAATTAAATATCCTATTTTTGAAAAATCATCCCTTTAATTTACTTAATCAAGAGAAATCATGAATTATAAATTAGAGGATTTAGTAGTCTATAATTTGTCTGAGGTAATTTCAGATAAAATCTGGGATGTAGTGATGAGATGGGATTATTTTGCAAAAGATACCATCGGAAAGCAACTATGCAGAGCCGCAGATTCGATTAGCGCTAATATTGCTGAAGGATATGGCCGATACCATTATAAAGAAAACAAAAATTTTTGTTATTACAGCCGGGGTTCAATTTTAGAAGTAAAATCATTTCTTAGGAAATCAAAAAATAGAAATTTAATATCCGAAGATTCCTATTCGGAACTTTATGCAGAACTACAAACCATCCATTTAAAGCTTAACGCTTATATTAAATATATTGGCAAAAATTTAAATAAATCTTAACCCAGTCTTCGATCCATGTCGAAATCACGCCTAAAAACATTGCTTAATGCACCATGCAGGCACTAATAAACAAATGACCAATGACCAATGAACCCGAAACCCCCTCTCTTTCCATTGCAGTAGCAGTAGGCGAAAATTACGCAATAGGCAAAAACAATCAGCTTTTATGGCACATGCCAGCCGATTTAAAGTTCTTTAAGCAAACCACATCGGGACACACAGTAGTGATGGGCCGCAAAACTTTCGATTCTGTAGGTAGACCGCTGCCAAACCGCAGGAATATTGTGATTACCAGAGATCCCAGTCTAAAAATCGATGGTGTTGAAGTGGTCAATAGTTTAGATGAAGCTTTAGCAATTACCAAAGCAGAAGAAAAACCGGTATTTATTGTTGGGGGGGCTGAAATTTACAGACAGGCTTTGCCAAAAACTCATACGCTTTATTTAACTACTATTCACCACAACTTTGACGCAGATACATTTTTTCCTGAGATTGACCGGAACGAATGGAAAGTAATCAGCAGTGAAGCCCATAAAGCTGATGAAAAGAATAAATATGATTATACTTTTGAGGTTTTAGAGCGGATATAAACCGTTATATCGTCATTGCAAGGAGCTTTTCAGCTACCAAGCACTTAATGCTTTGGCAAACAACGATCGTTGGAAGATTGCTTCCCCGAAAATTCGGGGCAGGCTGTCGTTCCTCCCCGCAATAACGTATCTCAAAGAAGCACTTCTTCCCTTGCCAGCTAAACCCGATATACGTGGATGCCCCCGATTTTTCTATCGGGGCAGAAACATTAGCGGGAGCGAACCAGAGCCAAAAGTGCTGCACCTGCTTTCCCAATCATGATCGTATCAAAATGCAAGTATTTAGTAAAACGATTAGCAGACAAAAAATGAGATTATCGGCCGATAAAAATTAATGTTAATAAATTATCAATTAAGGGGTTCTATAATTTAAAAATTTAATTAGATTTGCCGACTTGTTAAAAAACAGCGAAAGACAAATTATTTTAAACAAACAATGCAAGGAAAAGGTTTTATTAAGTTTATAGCGATAGTATTGGCTATCGTTTGTGCGTACGCACTTTCTTTTACTTTGGTAGCATCCAAGGTAGAAAAAGACGCAAAAAACGCTGCGAAGGGTGATTTGGCCAAAGAAAAGGCTTACTTAGATTCGATGAGTACCGTGAAAGTTTATCCAGTAGTTGGATTTACTTATCAAGAGGTAAAAGCGAAAGAAATTAATTTGGGTTTAGACTTAAAAGGCGGAATGAACGTAACGATGGAGATATCGTTAGCAGAGTTGGTAAAATCATTGGCAGGCAACCCTACTGATGCTAACTTTAACAAAGCAGTTCAGAACGCACAGATCCAGTTAAATGCCGGTGGTAAAGATTACATCAAAATTTTTGTTGATGAATTCGAAAAATTAAGCCCAGGAGTAAAACTTGCAGATTATTTTTCTAACCAGGATAACGCATCTCAGTTAAAACCTAGCGCAAGCAATAGCGATGTTGAATCTTTCTTGGAAAAAGAAGCCACTAGTGCAATCGATCGTTCATTTACAGTTTTACGTTCACGTATTGATGGTTTCGGCGTTGTTAGTCCGAACATGCAAAAACAAGAAGGTAGCAACCGTATCTTAATCGAAATGCCAGGTGTACAAGATAAAGAGCGTATTGCTAAACTTTTACAGGGTTCTGCCGAATTACAATTCTGGCAAGTATACCAGGTACAAGAAGTTGCTCCATTATTAGAAAACATTAATAAAATTTTAGCTGCAACATTAAAAGCTGACGCGCCTGCAACTAAAGATACAACTGCTGCTCCAGCTGCTGGCGGTAAATTAGCTGGTTTAGAAAAAGCTGCCGCTAAAGACACTACGGCTAAAGGTGGCAAACTTGCTGGTTTAGGTAAAAAAGATTCGAGCGCAGTTAAAGCCGAATTGATTAAATCTAATCCATTGTATGCTGTTCTTAACCTTCCTATTTACCAAGGCGAAAACGGACAACAACAATTAATGCCAGGTGCAGTTGTTGGTATGTCGTTACAAAAAGATACTGCAAAGGTTAATGCTTATTTAAAACTTCCTGAAGTTGCTGCATCTATTCCATCTACGATGAAATTTATGTGGAGTGTTAAACCTAGAGAAGGTTCGAAAATTTTCGAATTATATGCAATTAAAGTGGTTAGTGCTGATGGCAAACCAGATTTAGGTGGTGAGGCAATCAGCGATTCGCGTGCAGATTTCGATCAAAAAGGTAAACCAGAAGTAACCATGTACATGACCAGTGAAGGTTCTGCCAAATGGAAAAAAATTACTGCTGAAGCTGCTGCTGATCCAAACAACAAAAAATCTATTGCCATTGTATTAGATAATCAGGTTTATTCTGCTCCTACCGTACAGAACGAAATTGCTGGTGGTGTTTCATCAATCACTGGTAACTTTACACAAGCCGATACTAAAGATTTATCTAATATCTTAAAAGCTGGTAAATTACCTGCTCCTGCGCGTATTGCAGGTAGCTACGTAGTTGGTCCAACTTTAGGTGCACAAGCTATTCACGATGGTTTAATCTCATTCGTAATTGCCTTTATCGTAATCTTAATCTTCATGGCGTTGTATTATCACCGTGCAGGTTGGGTTGCTAACTTTGCATTGTTAATCAACTTGTTCTTCATCATTGGTATCCTGGTATCACTTGGTGCAGTATTAACCCTGCCTGGTATTGCTGGTATCGTATTAACCATTGGTTTATCGGTAGATGCAAACATCCTTATTTTTGAGCGTGTACGTGAAGAGCTTGCCCATGGCAAAAACACAGCTGCTGCAATTAAAGAAGGTTTTAAACATGCAATGCCTTCAATTATCGACTCAAACGTTACCTTATTTATCTTAGGTGCTATCCTTTACGTTTTCGGTAGCGGTCCGGTTCAAGGTTTCGCAACTACATTATGTATCGGTATCCTTTCTTCATTATTTGCAGCAGTAGCCATTTCGAGAGTAGTTTTCGAATCGTTATTAAACCGCAAAATCGATGTAAGTTTCGATAATAGCATTACCCGTAATGCATTTAAAAACATCAGTTTTAACTTCGTTGGCCGTCGTAAAATTTACTACGTAATCTCTACCATCATTATTATTGCCGGTATTGGTATGTATTTCAAAAATGGCGGTTTAAACCTAGGTGTAGATTTTAAAGGTGGTAGAACTTATTTAGTTCACTTCGATAAAGCAGTAAACACAGAAGATTTAAAAGCTAAGTTAAACCCGGTTTTCGGTAACGAAACGCCTGAGGTTAAAACTGCAGGTGAAGATAGTCAGGTAAAAATCACTACTACTTTCCACATCGAAGATCAGGACATTAAAACTGATAAAGTTGTAGAAGATGCTTTAAACAAAGGTTTAGCCGGTTCTAAATATGAAATCGTAAGTTCGCAAAAAGTAACGCCTATCATTGCAAGTGATATCGTAAATGGTGCTTTCTATGCAGTATTGATCTCATGTTTATTCATGTTTATCTACATTGTAGTACGATTCAAAAAATGGCAATATGGTTTAGGTGCGGTAATCGCCTTGTTCCATGATGTGTTAATGGTATTATCTTTCTACACTATTTTAGATGGTATTATGCCATTCTCATTAGAAATTGGTCAGGATTTCATTGCCGCAATTTTAACGGTAATGGGTTATACCATGACAGAGACAGTTGTTGTATTCGACCGTATCCGTGAGAAACTAAAAGAATCTGGCAAAGAAGATTTACATGGAGAAGAGCGTAACAACTTAATCAACTTCGCATTGAACAGTACATTAAGTCGTACCATCTTAACCTCATTAACCGTATTCTTCGTGTTATTGGTAATCTTTATTTTCGGTGGCGATAGCATCCGCGGATTTATCTTCGCATTGTTAATCGGGCGTATCATCGGTACATATTCGTCATTATGTATCTCTACTCCTATCGTAATCGATTTGGGTAGTTCAGCCGAGAAGAAAAAGTAAGAGATTAATTTCTTAAAATATATAAGCGCTCCAATGTATCGGGGCGCTTTTTTTTATGCCAAACCTGATCGGATTTAAAAACCTATCAGGCTTAAATATACCTTCGTCATACCAACGTTATATATTTATTATTTAGCTGGAATAACTGCCAAAACCTCATTTCATAAACCTTTTGGCCATCTTTTTGTTACATTAGCAATAGATAAACCGATACGAAAATGGATTTACAACTTCCTAAAAGCGAATACCCTAGAGTAGTTATAGTTGGCGGTGGATTTGGAGGAATTGAATTAGCTAAACGTTTAAAAAACAAACCCTTTCAGGTTGTTATGCTCGATAAACATAACTACCATACTTTTCAACCTTTACTTTATCAGGTCGCTACAGGAGGTTTAGAAGCCGATTCGATCGCTTTCCCACTAAGAAAGATTTTTAAAGGACAAAAAAACCTCATTTTCCGGGTAACCAAAGTTACCGAAGTTAACGCAGCAGAAAACTGTTTGCAGACTGATATCGGCAGAGTTAATTACGATTATCTGGTTATTGCTACAGGTTCTACCAGTAACTTTTTTGGCAATAAAGAAATTGAAGCCAATTCGATGCCAATGAAATCCATCCCAGAGGCGCTGGATTTAAGAAGTTTGATTTTACAAAATTTCGAAAAATCGCTGATCGAAAAAGATGTAGATAAAAAGAGTGCCTTATTAAACTTTGTTGTGGTTGGCGGCGGTCCTACAGGGGTTGAAACCTCTGGGGCTATTGCTGAACTTAAAAAACACGTTATTCCGAATGATTATCCAGAAATGGATTTTAGCAAGGTAAATATTTACCTGATCGAAAATTCGCCGGAATTATTAGGTGTGATGTCGCCACAGGCGCAGAAAAAAGCCAAAGATTTCCTTACCGATATGGGCGTTACGATCATGAACGAAACCAGGGTATTGGGCTATGATGGCCATACGCTTACCTTACAGGATAAAGCACCGATTTTAAGTTCTACGGTAATTTGGAGTGCGGGTGTTAAGGGGCAAGTGTTAGCTGGTTTAGATAAAGCCGAAGTAGTAAGGGGCGGCAGATTGAAAACTGACACGCAGAATCTGGTGGTGGGTTATCAAAATGTATATGCCATTGGTGATGTTGCCGCCATCATTGATGAGGAAACACCAAATGGCCACCCTGGAGTTGCTCCTGCAGCCATCCAGCAAGGGCACCACCTGGCCAAAAACCTGATCAACATCAAAGAGAATAAACCTTTGGAGAAATTTAAATATTTCGATAAAGGCTCTATGGCTACAGTAGGTAGGAACAAAGCCGTAGTAGATATTGGCAAAATCCGTTTTCAAGGGGTTTTCGCATGGTTTACCTGGATGTTTGTGCACTTAATGACTTTGGTAGGCTTCAGAAACAAGATTATTGTTTTCGTAAATTGGGTTTGGAGTTATTTCAGTTATGACAGAGGAACCCGTTTAATTATCAGAACCTTTGCAAAAGATCGAAGTGTGGATTATAGAGACGAAGTACCGAGTGAAGAGAAAGTTCATTAGTCCATTGGCCATTGGTTCATTGGTTGATAGTCAATAGAGATAAATTTGTTATGCATCCTGACTTTTTAACCGTCAACTATAAAACCATTAACTAATATCAAATTCTTCTTTTCTTTGCAAAAAAATTCCGCATTTTGCGGTTAAACCAAAAACATGAGCCAAAACAACTTCAAATTAGTAGAATGTCCACGCGATGCGATGCAAGGACTACACGATTTTGTTCCAACCGGACTTAAGGCCAAATATTTAAACCTATTGTTAGAGGTTGGTTTCGATACACTCGATTTTGGAAGTTTTGTTTCACCCAAAGCCATCCCACAAATGGCCGATACAGCCGAAGTTTTAGCACAATTGGATTTGAGCAACACCTCTACCAAGCTTTTGGCCATTGTAGCCAATTTAAGGGGTGTAGAGAGCGCTGTAAAGCATCGAGCGATCGATTACCTTGGTTTTCCCTTTTCAATCTCTGAAACCTTCCAACAGCGTAATACCAATTCAAGCATAGCACAATCATTAAACACAGTCGAAGAAATGCTTTCACTTTGCGCTAAAAACAATAAGAAAGCGGTTGTTTATCTGTCGATGGGTTTTGGAAATCCTTATGGCGATGAATGGAATTATGAAATTGTAGAAAAATGGGCTGATGTACTCGTGAATAAAGGTGTGGAGATTTTATCGTTAGCTGATACTGTTGGCATTTCCACTGCAGAAAAGATCGAGAGCATATTACCTAAGCTGATTTCGAGGTTTAACCATACAGAAATCGGCATCCATCTGCACGCTACCCCTGCCGAGCGGTTTGAAAAAATAGAAGCTGCTTATCGTTCTGGAGTAAAACGTATAGATTCGGCATTAAAAGGCTTTGGAGGCTGCCCAATGGCTGCTGATGACCTCACAGGCAACATTGCTACCGAAGATGTAATTGGCTATTTGGCTGCAAAAGGAGAGAAATTAAACCTTGATATGGATAAATGGAACGAAGCCATGGTGTTATCAGGAAAGATATTTGGGTAAATCTCTTTTTAGCGCCTAGGCCGTCATTTCGAGCGGAGTGAAACGCAGTCGAGAAATCTGATCTAAAGATTTCTCCATTTCGCTGCGCTTCAGTCGAAATGACGATATATTAGTTCATGCCTCGCAATGACGATTTTTTTGTTAAATACGCTGAGCTTTCCGTGTCTCCGTAGCAAATTATCCCTAAACTTTCTTCACCATTTTAAAATGCTGTATACCAGCCTCTTCAAATTGCTCTCCCTCTGCCACAAAACCAAATTTAGCGTACAAACTCATGGCATCTAACTGCGAGTTCAGGTAAATATAATGCGCATCCTCTGGCAAATCAGATAAAGCCTCCGCAATTAGCGCTCGGCCAACTCCTTGCCCTCTAAAATCTTTTAAAACCGCGAAACGTTCCAGCTTATAACCATTATCCGTTTTACGCCATCTGCAGGCACCACAAGGCTGTCCGTTATTTGTTGCCAGAAAATGTGTAGATTCATCTTCATGTTCCCACTCCAATTCCGGCGGGCAGTTCTGTTCGTCTACAAATACAATCTTACGGATCGCAAATACTTTATCTAAATCTTCGGGATGGTTAACTTTTTGAACGTGCAGACTCATTATCGTGTTGTTTAAAGTGTTTATTCGATTTTAATTTCGATTCATTTAGCTCTTTCGCTACATCTATCGAATGTGAACAATGAATATCGGCCTCTTTTTTGGCAAGTGTGGCAATCGTAACGTAAAATTTATGCAATTGGTCCAATTCTTTTTCGCTCAAATCTTCAATATCTACCATCCGGTTGCTTGCCCCCTGCTGCGCAGCAATCAATTCGTTCAATTTTAACTGAATGGCCTTACCATCTTTATTCTGTGCCTTCTGGATCAGAAAAACCATCAAAAAGGTGATAATCGTGGTACCTGTATTAATCACCAATTGCCAGGTTTCAGAGTAATTGAAAAGTGGCCCTGTTACCGCCCAAATAACCACAATCGCCGTTGCGGCTATAAATGCAACAGAACTACCCGTAAATTTGGTTGCCGCATTGGCAAATTTCTCGAAAAAATTATTTCTTTTGGTATCGTTTTTAGATTTTGCCATCACAATTTGTTTGATTAAATATACCATAAAACAAACAAAAGCGCCATAAGTTTTTAAACCCATGGCGCTTTTGCTTAATTATTGAGTGATTGATTTTTGAATGATTGAAGGTAAATCCAATCTTCAAAACCAATCGAACTTACAACTTATCGTTAACGTTGATACAGTTTAGATCTTCGAAAGCAGCAGTTAAACGCTTTACAAAAGTTTCTTCACCCTTACGTAACCAAACGCGTGGATCGTAATATTTTTTATTTGGTTTATCATCTCCATCAGGATTACCAATCTGACCTTGAAGATAAGCTTCGTTCTTTTTGTAGTATTCTAAAATACCTTCCCAAAATGCCCATTGCATGTCGGTGTCGATATTCATTTTAATTGCACCATAAGAAATTGCTTCTCTGATTTCTTCCTGAGTAGAACCAGAACCACCGTGAAATACGAAATTGATTGGTTTCTCTACAGTTAAGCTGAATTTTTCTTTGATAAAATCCTGAGAATTTTTCAAAATTACCGGCTGCAATTTTACGTTACCCGGTTTATAAACACCATGTACGTTACCAAAAGCGGCAGCAACAGTAAAGCGAGGAGAAACTTTGCTTAATTCTTCGTAAGCATAAGCAACTTCGCTAGGCTGAGTATATAATTTAGAGCTGTCTACATCGCTGTTATCAACACCATCTTCTTCACCACCTGTAACACCAAGTTCGATTTCGATAGTCATGTTCATTTTAGCCATGCGCGCTAAGTATTTAGCAGAAATTTCCATGTTTTCTTCAATCGACTCTTCCGATAAATCCAGCATGTGAGATGAAAACAAAGGTTTTCCTGTTTCAGCGAAGAATTTTTCACCGTAGTCTAAAAGTCCATCAATCCAAGGCAATAATTTTTTAGCGGCGTGGTCGGTATGTAAAACCACGGCAACACCATAATGCTCTGCCAATAAATGTACATGTTTAGCTGCCGATACAGCACCTAAAATACATGCTTGCAATTTCTCATTATCTAAAGATTTGCCTGCATAAAACTGTGCACCTCCATTAGATAGTTGAATCATAACAGGCGAATTTACTGCCTTAGCAGTTTCCAATACCGCATTAACCGTATTTGTACCGGTTACGTTAACTGCTGGTAAAGCAAACTGATGTTTTTTAGCCTGCTCAAACAATTCTTGAACGGCATCTCCGTAAATTACGCCTTTGTAGCCTTTTAAACTCATTTCTTGTTAATTTTATTAAGTCCGAAGTTATAAAAAAAAATAACATTCCAAGCTTTTCTAACAACAGAATTATTTGCCTAACAGCAAAATAAGGCCTATTTAGTGTAAAAAACACATTATCCTTAGTGTAAAAAAGACACACTTCAGTTTGCAATTAGCAGTTAGCAATAGCCTAAGCCGGGTCTTCAATTACCTATCCAACGCTTGCATTATCGCCAATCGACTATCAACCAATTAACCATTGACTATTTTTACGCCTAATAAAGGTTCGACTTTATTATATTTTTCGTTTCTTTGCAATCCAATTCTTCAAAAAATTATATGGCTTGGTTTAAGAGAGAAAAAAAAGGTATCATCACCACAACAGAGGAGAAAAAAGAAGCACCAGATGGTTTGTGGAATAAATGTCCAAATTGTAAAAAACCGCTACATCAGGCAGAGCTTCAGGAAAACAAATACGTTTGTCATTACTGTGATTACCACCTGAGAGTAGGCTCAAAAGAATATTTCGAGGTTTTATTTGATAATAACGAGTTTAAAGAACTGTTTCCTAACTTAACATCAGGCGACCCTTTAAATTTTAACGATAACAAACCTTATACTGATAGAATTAAAGAAAGTCAGGCTAAAACAGGTTTAAAAGACGCTATCCGTGCTGGTGTTGGTAAAATCGAAGGACAAGACCTTGTAATTGCCTGTATGGATTTCGCTTTTATCGGCGGTTCAATGGGTTCAGTTGTGGGCGAAAAAATTGCAAGATCAATAGATTATAGCATTAAACATAAAGTTCCGTTCCTGATGATCTCAAAATCAGGTGGTGCACGTATGATGGAAGCCGCATTTTCACTAATGCAAATGGCTAAAACATCTGCCAAACTTGCTTTATTGGGCCAGGCTAAAGTACCATACATCTCTTTATTAACCGATCCAACAACGGGTGGTGTAACTGCATCTTATGCCATGTTAGGCGATATTAATATTGCAGAACCAGGCGCACTGATCGGTTTTGCTGGTCCGCGGGTAATTAAAGAAACCATTAAAAAAGATTTACCGAAAGGTTTCCAAACTTCAGAATTCGTTCTCGAACACGGTTTCCTCGATTTTATTGTAGATAGAAGAGCCATGAAAGCTAAATTGGGCGCTTTTATTAAAATGATGAACAACTAGCTGGTTCAATAGTTCATTAGCCATTGGTTCGTTAGTGCAATCGACCAATAAACAAATGAACTATAATAAGAAAAGCAGGGCTTGAATAAATCGGTTAGTTCAGTCCTGCTTTTTGCTTCAAGTCCTCGCTACACTCCGGGCTTTCCGCGGCAATCAGGTTTAGTTAACATAGGCCGGTGGTTCTTTTGAGGGGTTTTCCCAGCATCGCTACAACCACCCCGCCCTGCGGGCACCCCTCCGAGGGAGGGGAATAAAAACACCACAATTTTTCTTATTTTTAAACTAACCAAACCATAAACTAAAATGAAAAAGCTATTCCTATTAATCTCCCTGATCACTGTTACGCTCGCTACACAAGCTCAGGAGAAAAAAGCTAAAGCCCCTTACGATGAAGCCTTAGCTAAAAAGCTTGGCGCCGACAACTACGGCATGAAAATGTATGTGCTGGTTATTTTGAAATCAGGAACGAATACCACAGAAACAAAAGCCAAAACAGATAGCTTATTTGCCGGGCATATGGCAAACATGGGTAAAATGGTCGAAGCACAAAAACTTGTAGTTGCCGGACCTATGGGTAAAAACGATAAAAATTACCGCGGTATTTTCGTTTTAAATACAAAATCGATCGAAGAGGCAAAACAACTACTGGAAAGCGATCCAGCCATAAAAGCCAAATTATTGGAACCAGAATTATACAATTGGTATGGCTCTGCAGCACTAGCCGAGTATTTGCCTTTTCATGATAAGATCCAGAAGAGCAGTTTTTAGGGTTTACTACAAAGAATAAATATTTTGTCAGTGAGGTCAGATGTTACCATCTGACCTTTTTAGTTTAGTCAACAGTTTTTGTGCTATTTTTTCACTACATTAAAAGAACCTGCATCCCACATCAGATCTTCATTAAATTTAGGCACCATTTTGTGCACTTGAGTCGGGGTTTTATCTACGGTAGTGATAAATTTCCACGTTTTACCTTGATCAGCACTGATAGCAAGTAATGTTGTCCTTAAAATCATTAAGCCCTCATCACCACTGCTTTTATTTTCCACGGAAATAGCACAATGAAGTTCTTTTCCCGCATGATAAACTTTTGAGACACCTATTATTTTTTGACTAACCGTTTTTATATTAATAAGTTTACTATGCTCATCGTTAGATTTTAACAGCATTACAAACTTATTTCTACCACCTCTATATTTAATTTCTGTAGGGTATAAAAAATTAACATAGTTTTCATAATCTTTTTTTAGATAATTATCTATCATCAATTGCGCTGTACGCTTGGCATTTGCAATAACATTCTGTTGAGAGAAGGAAAACTGTCCAACTAGGAGCAGCAATAGTAAAGAGACCGTTTTTTTCATCATTTATAAAAATTTGCTTAAAGTATGGAAATATAGGCGAAAAAAATATATTAATATAATTAAGGAATTCTCTTCAAAGGTTAGTGGCTCACCAATCTCAATCCTTATTTCAAGTATACATCATCAACCTATGCCCTTACGGACCGAGCGTAAAAGATTGCCACGGCGATGAAAAATCGCCTCGCAATGACGATCCTGCTTACTGCAACATTTCCATTAACATCCTTCAACCCTACTCCATATTTCATAAATTAGCTTATCAAATAATCAACCCTAACTAATTATGAATAAAAAACTACTATTTTCAGCGCTATTGCTATGCACTTCAACCTGCATATTCGCGCAAGACAAAAAAATAATCGACAATATTGTTAAAGAAGTGAACGAAAATTCTCAATTGGAGAAACTCGCACACGAACTTTTAGATGTTGTTGGACCACGTTTAGTCGGTTCACCACAAATGAAACAAGCCAATGATTGGGCCGTAAAAAAATATAGTGATTGGGGCATCTCTGCAAAAAATGAAAAATGGGGCGAATGGGCTGGCTGGGAAAGGGGCATTACACACATCGATTTAATAAGTCCACGGGTTAGAACCTTAGAAGGTACACAATTGGCCTGGAGCCCTTCTACAAACGGCAAAACCATTAATGCAGAAGCGATTATTCTTCCTCAAATTACAGATTCGATAGCTTTTCAAAAATGGTTGCCAAATGTAAAAGGCAAAATCGTATTGATTTCGATGAACCAACTATCTGGCCGACCAGAAAAAAACTGGGAAGAATTTGCTACCAAAGATCTGTTCGAGAAATTTAAAAAAGAAAAAGCCGATGCCGCTAAAGCATGGACAGCCAGCATAGCCAAAACGGGCTTAACAGCAAAAACACTTCCTGTAGCGATAGAAAATGCGGGTGCGGTAGCAGTAGTGATCAATAACTGGTCGCAGGGTTTTGGTGTAGATAAAATTTTTGGTGCAAATACGATAAAGGTCCCAACTTTGGATTTATCGGTTGAAGACTATGGCTTGGTTTACCGCCTGGCGCTGAACGGCGATAAACCTAGGCTTAAAATTGAGGCAGAATCTAAAAAATTAGGCGTAGTACCTACTTTTAATACCTTAGCAGAAATTAAAGGCACACAGAAACCAAATGAATATGTGATGCTTTCGGCACATTTCGATTCGTGGGATGGCGCAAGCGGCGCTACCGATAATGGTTCTGGTACCATTTTAATGATGGAAGCCATGCGTATTCTAAAAAAATTCTATCCTAATCCCAAACGCACCATCTTGGTTGGCCATTGGGGGAGTGAAGAACAGGGCTTAAACGGCTCGAGGGCTTTTGTAGAAGATCATCCGGAAATTGTAAATAACCTTCAGGCTTTGTTTAACCAGGATAACGGTACAGGCCGGGTGGTGAATATTGGCGGACAAGGCTTTGCTAAATCAAAAGATTACATTACCGGTTGGTTGGCTGCAGTTCCTGATACCATTAAAAACCAGATCAAAACCAGTTTCCCGGGGTCGCCTGGTGCAGGAGGCTCTGATTTTGCTTCTTTTGTTGCTGCCGGAGCTTTGGGTTACTCGTTAAGCTCTACAAGCTGGGACTACGGAACATATACCTGGCACACCAACCGCGACAGTTATGATAAGTTGGTTTTCGACGAAATCAGAAGCAACGTGATTTTAGCTGCCATCATGGTTTATATGGCCTCCGAAGATCCTGAGAAAACCTCAACTGAAAAAGCGACAGATTTACCTGTAAACGAACGTACCAGAAAGCCAGCAACCTGGCCTGTACAGACCAAATCGAACAGAAAAGGTGGGTTGTAGATAAAGATTTTGAATACATTTTAAAGGAGCATTTGGAAACAGGTGCTCTTTTTTCTTGCAGCAATCCTGAATATGCTGTCATGCTGAGGCACGAAGCATCTGCAACCGATGAAACAGATGCTTCGTGCCTCAGCATGACAACAAGCGGTATTATTCCTCTTTCTTCTTAAATTTATAAAAAAGATACCCCAAAAAAGGCAGAATTAATACACTTCCCAATAAAAGTGCTAAACCCAAACTGTAAATTGTTTTTTCGGGTCCAACGGTTTCTAATAGCGAAATGGCATCTCCGCTTTTTAAACGGATAAAATTAGGAAAATGTGCGTAACTAATTGCCAGGAGGATCATCGTTACCTGGAAGCCTGCTAAAATGCGTAAAATTTGGGTTTTGCCTTTAATCAATAGGTACCATAACAACACCAGAGATAAACTGGCCAATACAATTGCTGACAAACCGACTGTACTTTTAAACACCCAATCTATCAACGGAATTTTATCCCGCTGCGCAGCAATAAACACCATCGCACCAAAAACAACAGCAGCTATATTCATAAATTCGGCCTTTTTAATAAAACGGCGTTTATCATAAGCATCCTTGGTTTCGCCAATAAGATAGATGGCAGCAAGGAAACCACAAAGCGCTACTGTAAACAGACCCACGGCGATTGAAAACCAGTTTAACCAGCCCGAAATATAGGCGGTGTAAAAATCGGTTGCCTGTGTATTGATGTGTCCTGAAATTAAGCTTCCTGCAATTATGCCCAGGAAAAGTGCTGTAACAAAACTCGAATACCTGAAAATGCGGTTGTAAAGCCACTGCATATCATCTTTAACGGCATCGTAATGGCGAAATACAAAGGCGGTACCCCGCGCAATAATCCCAATGAGCATAATCGCCAAAGGAATATGCAAATAAACCGACATGGTGGTATAAATATTCGGAAAACCTACAAAAAGGATTACAATGGCAATAATCAGCCACATGTGGTTAGCCTCCCACACGGGACCAATAGCCTGGTACATGGTTTTTCGGGTTCTGCTTCTATTTTTTGTTGAGGTAAAAAGCTCGATAATGCCCGCACCAAAATCAGCACCGCCCAACAAAAAGTAGAGCAGAATGGCCATGCATAAAAATGTAATTACAACTTCTTTCATATCTGAAAATGATTACACCGATGTTTTGATTTCACAGATGATAAACTCATCTGTGGTTAATGATTATTTTCTTCAGTTTTATTATAGAGCACGGGCACCATCTTAATCTGGCGGTAAAGCAAAAACGTTACAATAATGCTTAACGAAACATAAATGGCCGAGAAGATATAAAAGGAGTAAGCAATACCCGGCATTGGCGTAACGGCATCTTTAGTGCGCATAATACCATAAATAATCCACGGCTGTCTGCCAACCTCCGTAACTACCCAGCCGGCTTCTAAAGCGATGTAGCCAAGCGGAATGGCCACAACAAATAATTTCAACAGCCAGCGTTTCTCGGTTAAAGGTTTCTTTTTAAATAAAATGAAGAAATAAGTTAGGGATACTAAGAGTAGCAGCGTGCCAATCCCAACCATAATCTGGAAAGCATAATGAGTGATGGCTACCGGAGGATGCTCATTTTCAGGAATCTGATCCAGCCCCTTAACCTCAGCTTTGAAATCGCCATGCGCCAGGAAACTTAAAGCACCTGGAATTTCGATTGCACCTTTCACGGTTTTATCTTTCTCATTTACAATTCCACCAATCAACAGCGGGGCAGGCTTTTCGGTTTTGTACAATGCCTCCATTGCAGCAAGTTTAGCAGGTTGCCTTTTGGCTACGTCTTTTGCCGAAATATCGCCACTTAAAGGCTGCAATAATGCGCCTATACAGGCAAATATGGCCGCTATTTTAAAGGCTTTCGAATGAAATGCTGCATTACGGTCTCTCAAGATCATTAAAGCATGTACACCTGCCACAGCAAAGCCTGTAGCGGTAAATGCGGCCAAACACATGTGTAGCGCCTGACTAAACCATGCCTTATTGAACATGGCTTGTATGGGATCGATATTCAGGTATTGTCCGTTTACAAAATCAAAACCCGCCGGACTGTTCATCCAGGCATTTGCGGCAACAACCAGTATTCCTGATGCTAAACCACTTACCCCTACAACCATCCCGGTAAACCAATGAAACCACCTATTTAACTTATTCCAGCCGTACAAAAAAAAGCCAAGGGCTATTGCTTCGATAAAAAAGGCTGTTCCCTCAAGCGAAAAAGGCATCCCGAATATTGGCCCGGCATGATCCATAAATTTTGGCCAGAGTAATCCTAATTCGAAAGATAACATGGTACCCGATACCGCACCAGTAGCAAAAAATATGGCTACACCTTTACTCCAGGCTTTAGTTAGGTTTTTATATACCTCATCGTTTGTTTTAAGCCATTTATAATGCGATACGGCCATAAAGAAAGGCATGACCATGCCAATACAGGAAAAAATGATGTGGAAGCCTAACGATAAGGCCATTTGGGAACGGGCTGCAATAAAATCATCCATGAGCTGTAGATTTTGAATTGTAACAAATATAGTTGTTAAACACTAAAGCCTACGGTAATTCAATGACGTTGAAAGGATTATTTTAAATATAGAATGTTTATAAATTGAAAAAAAATTTGGAGTGCTGTATACAAGAACGATAAATTTTTAACTACGACGGATGATACCGTCATTTCGAGCGAAGTGTAACGTAGCCGAGAACCACGTAGTGCTCAGCGAAGCTAAATCTATCAAGGTAGATCTCTCCATTCCACTGCGTTTCAGTCGAGATGACGATATCTTTATTGAAAATATATCAACGGTAACAGAATAAAGCATTACCAAAGAAGCACTTAACTCACGATTCACCTATTTGTCATTTCAAAGCGTAATCAAGTTCCCCTCCTAACTTAAGAGCGGCCAGGGTGGTTAACCAGTAAGTGTTTATCTCCCTTTCAACTCATCATAAGCAGCAGTTAAACTCCTTTGGATGCCCTCTCCCTGCCATTCTGGTGCATTTGGAATTGAGCTTGTTTTTAGGATATCTTCTTTGCTTTTACCTGCTTTGATTTCTCCACTCACAAAAGTTAAAAGGTTCTGCAGGTAATTTTGAAAGGCCTTAACATCTGCTTTGTTTCCGGTTACTTTTTCAGGATCCAGGCTATGTCCCCAGATAAACAGGGTATCGTTATCAAATTGAGCCAAAATTTTATCCAATGCCGTAATCCAATTGCCGATGTGTGCGCCGTTTTCCCTATCAATGTAAGGAAACTTACGGTTGAATACCAAATCGCCTACATGCGCAATATTTGCATGCTCAAAATGATAAACGGCATCGCCATTGGTATGACCGGAGCCATAATAGTAAGCTTTTATGTTTTCATCGCCCACTTTTGCAGTCCATTTTGTTCCAAAAGTAGTATCAGGCAGTAACTGTTTATCTAAATTATTTGCTTTCTCTGCTGCTCTTTTTTGGTTCACCAACGAGTTTTGATGCGCCACAACTTTTTCGGCCAATCCCTTAAAGGAGATATTGCCTGCGGTATGGTCGCCATGATGATGGGTATTAATCAGGTATTTGAAAGGTTTTTCACCTAGTTTCTTCAATTCTTCGATCACATGCGGCGCCGAAGTTGGGAACTGGGCATCTACCACTACAAAACCATTGCTCGAATTTAACCACCCTATGGTACCGCCCTGTTCGGTAAATATCCCCATATTATTGCGTAATGGTTTAAAATTATAAGCCCGCAATAGCGCTTGCTGTGCAAAAACATCAGTTTTATAAATTGAAAGCAAGGCCATGGCCAATGCCGAGTTTTTGATAAAATTTCTTCTTTCCATTTTGGGATTTAGCTAAAAAACCACAGCAATTGCTGTGGTTTAAATCTAGTCATTTTGTTCGTAAATTATATTCCGACCATTTATATTCCTGAACCAGGTGTTGGTCCGGGCTCGTGTCCTGGCCCTAGTGGATTATTCTTCCGTTTATCCTCTTTGTTAAAAAGATTAGTGGTTATTTTCGATGATTTATTTTCATCTAAAGAATCATGATCTCTCACATCTTCTACTTTTTTATCTAGCAAATCGTTCTCAACAACTTTACCTTTTTCCTTATTTGTTTCCATAGTACTGTAAATTGATGTATTAAAGAAACAAGTGAAAAATAAGATTGTTTTTGCTTAGTTGTTTTGGGAATGGGTTTATTGACAACAAATTTCCATGTTTGGTGACTCACCAAACAAATATCTTCTCTAGTCTTAGCGTCTCGCTAAGACCTTTCAATTAATCTTGTTTTATGTTTCAATAGCAAAAACTAACGTCTTAGCGCGGCTAGTTTGGTCATTTAGTTCTCAACCAAAGCATTATCTCATAACACAAAGAAGTAAATAGCCTCTCCTTAGAAAAACCAATAGCATTAACTAAACTTGTTTACCTTTCGCAAATTATAACATTGCTCCCGGAAGTTTTCCCAATTCGTGAATGCAGCCGAAAGAATGAAATCTTCTTTTATGGATTTTATTGAAATGGTTCGAAGATTCAAACGAAAATGGGTTAAGGATAAACTTGTAAATGTGTTTCCTTTCTTCATTTAATTTTTCCTCCTGCTTCGCGTTCTCTAGATTTTGATTGTTTTGGCTCTTTTCCATGACGATATAGATTATTGAAAACATGGTTAGTTTTCAGGGTTAACAATTTTAATCAGCATGCCTCTTTAAGCTGCAAAATGCATTAGTAAAAAAGCTACTTAAAATTTGCTTAACCTTATACCACGGGGAATTTGATAAGGTTTCGTTCTGGAACAACATTAAAATGGCGTGGATTGCCTTTATCTTAATTAAATATAAGCTTTATTTTTGAATTTTGCAAGCAGTTTCTATTAGCTTAATAGTTAATTGCAAAATTATTTCAAAATTGATTGTTTATTGGAAATCAGCCGCAGTGCTATTTAGGCCAGTACAGCCCTGCTCTTCACTTTACTTCGTGTCCGTTCCGATCAGGTTTAAGTGGCACAGCCTGTGCTACTATTTGAGGCTGCAGGATGCAGAATAGATCAGGCATCATGCCATTAAACCCTCAATAGCAGCACTGACTTCTGTATATAAACCTGATTGAAATGGAAAACCCGCAGCCCGATTTTCATCGGGCGAGGATTTGAAATGGAAAGCAGGACTAACCTTAAAATGAATACTGCCTTTGCTTTCCCCCCAAAAAAAAGCTAAATTTTTATGCAAAAAAGTCCCAATTTTCATTGAGACTCTACTATCTATTCAATTATAGTTATTGTTTTGGAAATCAGCCGCAGTGGCATTTAGGCAGGTGCAGTCCTGCTCTTCAATTACTTCGTGTCCGTTCCGATCCCTTAGGTTTGAGAAAGATTATCAAAGAATTAAATTTGACAAAGGAACCCTTAAAAGCAGAGGTGAACTATGCTGCGATCCAGACTTACGATCTAGAACCTGTAACAGACCTCTGCTT